>ERZ791801.9-NODE-9-length-235799-cov-10.641938_pt1 | contig 235799 bp, 208 predicted proteins | sample MGYA00510309_ERZ791801 | MGnify/ENA primary metagenome ERZ791801 (study PRJEB30046, sample SAMN00791979) | human gut metagenome | study: EMG produced TPA metagenomics assembly of the A metagenome-wide association study of gut microbiota in type 2...
ATTAGCATAAAATGCTAATTTGAAACAGGCTTCTAATTTGCGTGGATTATACTAGCTTCTACAGTTTTTTCATGACCAAAGTGCTTTTTTATCTCGAACCATAATTTACCAGTTCCAATATCTAATACCTTAGATGTTACATAATCTGCAACAGAAAATTTTCCAAGTTCAATACATAAAAAAGCACCAACCATTGTTAATGGATCCATGTATTTCTCTCCTAACGTCTAAAATGTATTATACATTATATTATAATCTTAACGTGCCTTAAATACCATTCGATATTATGTAAAAGGTATTCTGAATCTCATTCAAATCAGAAACAGTGATTCTCTTATTTTTCATAACAGTGAAGTTCATACTGTATTTGATCTCAGCAGATTGATTTATAACAAAGAATTTGATAAAATCCAAAGTACATACATGAATCAGAAGTTTGACAAAGAACTTAGTCTGGTAATTGGCACAATCACAAATACCAAATCACTTATTAACCACGCATTACAATCTGATTCGGAAGGAGGTTCGATCGACATGTGCAAGGCATTTGAAGAATGGCAGGAAGAATGTATTCAAAAAGGCGAAATTATAGGTGCCCTTAAAACCTACAAAAAATGTTCTTTTGCAAAAGAGGAAACTCTCAAAAATATCATAACCGATTTTTCTTTATCCGAAGAAGATGCACAGAATTGTATGGAAAAATATTGGTAAAACTGCAAATCAGCCCTGCTAAGCTAATGCTTGCAGGGCTATGAAAAACTATTTAGTACTCTTTACAAACATTCATTAATTCCATATCAATGAAAAATATGCATTACAAATGATTCTATATTCTCTTTAAAGTTCTGGCAGCTCGCCACTTTTTCAGAAGAATAGCTACAACACAATAAGTAGGAACTTCCCTGACAGATGAAAAGTACTATAACATAAATTTCTCCTATCTCAAAATGTCGAGTTTTGCGTTGTTTTATCGATTTTTCCTGGCATCGTATTTTTCTTATTAATAACTGCACTTTTTACAAAATACTTCAAAATGATGCAACTCAAACCAATGTGTAGTAGTCAAATCATAGTCGGTTAAGGGATTTCAAATTACTGATGGGATGTGCATTATTTAACAAAGAATTCATTTTTCCACATTTCAGAATACATTTTATTCACTTATTTCTTTAAGATCTGAACCCTCACGAATATACTTTTTCCCATCATATAATTGACCTGATTCTGCGGTTATAATAAACACAATCAATGTTCTTTTCTGTATGGATATAATTTCATAATTTTTCAAATTTTCTTTTAATTCCTCTGAAATAGGCTCCATGTCTATTCTATCTTTAAAGGCATTCATCATACTATCAACAGAGTTATAATGAACTTTTGCCTCCGTATCTACCCCAACCACTCTATGTGTATTATATCTATATGCATGCATTCCAAAATGTTCTGACCACTGTTTATATCCACTTTCATTGTCAGCTACGCCCACTATAATCATTCCTGGATTTTTTGAATCTCTTTTAATATTTGTCATTGCAGAAGCAACTTTAGCAATTTGACTAACATTTTTAAAATTCAATCTCCCCTCATTGTATCTATATTTACTAGGTGAATGAAAATATGTAAACCCTATCTTATATTCAGTATATTTTGTTTCTATTGAGGCAAGATTTAATCTCGAAACAACCTCATTGACTAATGGATTGTAACTTTCTACCTCTACTAAATGTGAACCAATTATATCAGAAATCAATCTAACGGTATTGTTCTCAGTTAAATAGTCTGAAGATGTTTTCTCTTCAAATTTATTTAAAATAGAACCTTTTGAATTTTTTAAGGTATCTGCAAAGTCCTGATAATCCCCTATTGCCTTGCATTCAAAATGCTCCTGCAACATTACCTTAAAAAACAACATAAAAATATCTGTTTTCTTTCTGTCACTTGCAAATAACATTTCTGAAATGCTTATGTCGGTTTCATCATATATCAAATCTAGTTCATTAAAAATCTGTATAAACAAAGTCTTTATATTATCATAACATTTCACTAATTTATCATCTGCAATTTTTCCATCTTCTGTGTTTGCATCATACAAATTATCCAACACAGAAATACTAATTACAGCTATAGGTCTATCCAACAAAAAAGCTCCTAATAATATAGCAATTATTTCTTCATCCCTCGATTTACGCAACAAATCTTCTGTTAAAATCCCATGTTTTCTCCAAAACACATTTTCAATATTTATTCCATAATCTAATCCGCTATTGCTCAAACTAATTTTGGGCATAGTTTCTAATGTGACAATATCAGATAATGTTTTACTACCTCTAACTGTACTAGATATTTCCCTTACTAGTTGTGAAAATTTATTCAATGCCCCTGCTTGTCTCAAATCATGTTTTGATAATTTTGTTCCTGTAGAGTTAAGTCGTTTAAATATCTCATCAATAGTTTTTGTATCATGTGAAGTAGATATTATAGGTAATTTATATCCTCTAAAATCTATACATATTTGTTTGTCAAGCACTGGCTCTTTTTGTATTAATTTCCCCTCTTGTTGCAAATCAAAAGTACTAGGCGTTGCCGTTATATCAAAATACCCACTTTTTCCGTTCACTACAATTGGAAATTCCTCTAACATAAATGATATAATTGCGTTTATACGCTGAAGACCATCTATTATGCCATATGTAATTTTTTCATTTTCATTATATTCCACCATCATAATATTGGGGATTGGAAATTTTTTTATCAATGAATCAATAAATAATTCTTTATCACTCAAACTCCAGACTAATTTCCTCTGGTACTTTTGATCTACAAACAATCCATTTGAAACATATAATTCCAGAATATCATTTATCGTCCAATCATCCACTGCTAACTTTTTCCCCATCATATCTTCTCCTTTTATGCACAAAGTATATTTCTAAGTGTTTGCATCTAAAAGCTATTTGTACACTAATGCAACCACTAGTTATTCGACATATTTCGTTATAATTTTATCATATTTTTCCCGTTTACACCAACAAAAAAGACACCTTAGCATTGCCCCTAAAATGAAAAACCTTGTTAAAAAATCAAATTATTCGTGCATGTCTTTTTTCTTTCTATGTTATATTTTATCTTATATCTGCCTGCATAACAAATCCATTCGATACAATGTAAAGCAAACTCTTAAATTTCCATAAACAAACTCCTCTGCATCTTGTTTTTCCTTATCATATATTGTAAATTTAATCCATGCATATCGCTCTCCCGGTATATTACCGGTTTTCCTCCGAATAATACGAACTCTGTGTAACTTTCCCATTACACAAGAACGGGAGGATTTAAAAACGACTACTTACAATAACTTAAAACCAGATACCATTCTAAAAAACTTCTGGAAAAACAATGAACACTTTGCAGACCTGTTCAATGCCGCTCTTTTCAACGGCTCACAGGTCATCAAACCGGAAGATTTATCGGAAGCAGATACCGATGTTTCTTCTTTGTTAAAGTTTAACAATCATGCTGAAACCATCCAGAGAATCTGGGATGTTGTGAAAAAAACAGCTTATGGTGTTGATTTCGTTATCTGGGGATTGGAGAATCAATGTAAAATTCATTATGCAATGCCGCTTCGCACTATGCTTGGCGATGCTCTCTCTTATCTCAAAGAATATAATGAAATTGCTGCCAGAAACAAACACAAAAAAGATTTTTCATCTTCAGATGAATTTCTTTCAGGTCTTAAAAAGACAGATCGTTTACATCCTGTAATCAGTCTCTGTGTTTACTATGGTGAAGACGAATGGGATGGTCCGCTTTCCCTGACCGACATGCTATGCATTCCAGAACATCTCACTCCTCTGGTATCAGATTATAAAATGAATCTCATCCAGATTAGAAACAGCGATTCCCTGATTTTTCATAACAATGAAGTTCACACTGTATTCGATCTCAGCAGATTGATTTATAACAAAGAATTTGATAAAATCCAAAGTACATACATGAATCAGAAGTTTGATACAGAACTTAGTCTGGTGATTGGCACGATCACAAATACCAAGTCATTTATTAACCATGCGTTACAATCCGATTCGGAAGGAGGTTCGATCAATATGTGCAGAGCATTTGAAGAATGGCAGGAAGAATGTATTCAGAAAGGTGTAGCAACTGGAATTACACAGGGTGAAATTATAGGTACCCTTAAAACCTACAAAAAATTCTCTGTTTCAAAAGAGGAAACTCTCAAAAATATCATAACCGATTTTTCTTTATCCGAGGAAGATGCACGGAATTATATGGAAAAATATTGGTAAAATGACAAATCAGCCCTGCTAAGCGAATGCTTGCAGGGCTAAAAATCTCTTGCATATTTATTCCTGCTACATTATACCAGTTGTGTGATATATTATTATTTTTCTATCTGCATATCGTTTTTTCAACCTTGTAACTTATCATTTATTTCGTGTATTTCCCATCTGCACGTTTCCATCATTAGTGAGGTATTCAATGAACACAATAAAACCAACTACATCTTTATCTTATTTAAATGCAACCGGTCTGATTCCCTATGGAATGACAAACGATTACATGTTCCGAATCATCCTTGAAAAAAATAATTATGTACTGAAAGGGCTTATCTGTTCTCTTCTTTCTCTTAAACCTGAAGAAGTTGTTTCAGTTGAAATCCAGAATCCTATTTTACTCAATGAAGCTGTCGACGACAAAGAATTTATCTTAGACATAAAAGTTCTCCTGAACAATTCTGCGGTCATAAATCTCGAAATGCAAATGGCATACCAGCTCAATTGGAAAGAACGCTCTTTAAGCTATCTCTGCCGGGTTTTTGACCAATTATCACATGGACATCTCTATGGTGATATCAAACCTGCCATCCACATTGGATTTTTGAATTTTGATCCTGTTTCCAGCGAGCATCCCGAATTTTACTCAAGTTACAGGTTATTAAATGAAAAAACTTACATCCCTTATAGTGACAAATTTATTCTCCGTGTGGTAAACTTAAGGCAGATAGCTTCTGCAACCGATGAAGACCGTGCCAACCGAATTGATTACTGGGCACGTCTCTTTACCGCAACTACATGGGAGGAAATCAAAATGCTTGCCAAAAACAATGAATTTATTGCTTCCGCTTCACAATCCCTTTATGAATCAAATGCGGATGAGATTACAAGAGAAAAATGTCGTGCCCGTGAAAACTATATATGTCTTGAACGTACTCTGGCAGAACAGGAAAAAAGATTAGCTGAGCAGGAAGCTGAATTAACTAACAAAACTGCCGCATTGGCTGAACAAAAAGCTGCACTTGCTGATAAAGATAAGATTATTGAAAAATTAAAAAAACAGCTTGCTGAAATTCAGTCTGCTAATTAATATTGATCACTTAGAATTATGTAAAAAATACTCTAGCAATATCACAAATCAGTCCTGCTAAGCTAATGCTTGCAGGGCTGATACTTCCCGGACTGGGGCAGCTCCATTCCCAGCTGGAGTTCTATTTTGAAGAACGTCTGCTCGGACGTAACCTGTAAAAACAGCTTATTATAGGCAGGTTTTATTGATATGCCTATAAACTCCTGTATAATGCAGATAAGGGCAGAACCTAAAAAATTGGCTCCGCCCATTTGTCTATTCACACATCTTATATCAGTTTTTAACGTTTACACAAAACTTGAAACAGTCTCACTCCTTCTCTCTGATAAATATTTAACAATTTTATTGTAAAATCTATCCTCTTCCTTATTTATATTATTGTAAACTATTATTTTTCTCAATATACTCATATAAATTCCAATTATTATTCATTTCATCACTTACCTCCCCATTATTCAAATTTACACTTATAACTGAAACTAATATATTTGCTTCTGTTCCCCCTTGTGACCGGAGCACAAGAAAATATCCATTCTCTGTTTTCACACTCTCACTTTCAAACACGACATATATATTTGTATTATATAGAGTATTGTAATAATTCTCTACTATTTTACATATTTCATCTTGCTTCATTCCCTTACTTGCTTCTATATTATCATTTTCTATCTTTTGTTTTGGTAAATCGATATAATCAATATATGCTACATCACTCAAAAAATTAGAATACTCACTTTCTGAAATTTTTTTCGTAAGCTCTCCCATAATATAAACATAATATTCCTCAGTTTCATCTTCCCCATGTTGAACTGAAAATGCTAATTCTAATTCATAATTTTCTAATTTATAAAAATTCTCTACCCACCATATAGCACTTGGTCTTTCATCTGTACAATACATAGCATTACATATTTTTGAATAATCAATATCACCATAATGATATATATCACTTACAAAAACTACTTTTGATTCATTAATATTATAAGTAAAGATTAATGTATTAGACCATTCCTCCATCATATATTCCGAATTAATAAACAATTCTAATACACCATCGTTATTAATATCTAGCATGCCATATTCTTTTGCAGGTGTTTCCCAACTTTCTGTATATTTATTATAATCGCCCTGAATAATAAAATTATTATAGGCACTTGTAACAATTTCTGTATAATCAATTTTATTGTTTTTAACTTTTAATAACTCCTTTTGAATATCTAAAATTTTATCTGCCTTTGTCTCATACCAATTCTTTGCTTCTTCAGCAGATTTTTTATTGAACCACGACAGCAAACCTGCATCATTTGCAACTATACTATATAAACAATACTCTCCTCGAATTCTACATCCTATCAAATATTGTGCAAATAATTCATACTGATCAATACTCTTCGCTTCTTCTTGTGTCCCTATTTTTTCAAAAAAATCTATGGATAATTCCGTAACTTCTAATTGTAAAATAGCACTTATATCAGATAATGCGAAAATTTCTAATACACGATTGACTAAATTTTCTGCACCTACTGTCACATTTCCTACTAATTTACCTATTCCTAAGGCTAGCTCCCATGAATTGATTAAATCTTCTATCTTAGATACAAAACTATCTCCAGCATCTACCACTTCCTTCAAAGTTTCATCTTTTTCATAATCTTCGGTTTGTTTTAAAACTTTCCAAAAAATATCCGAAAAAAATAATTCGCTAAAATTATCAAAATTGTCATCTGAAACCTCTCCATAAGTATCTAATTTTATTGTAAAAGCTTTTCTCATTCCAGATCGTAATGTTGATGCCGCCTCCTTTAATTCTCCAGTTGACTTTTGTTCAATTAATTCTAAAAAATCATCATATTTACTATAATCTTCTACAATTGTTTCTAAATTACTTAAAGCTTCTACCCAATTATTAATATCATCTTTCAATGTAGACATTCTACCTATTGCAGTTGAAATAGCCTCCTCAAATTCACTAACCTCCGGATTATTTGCCACCATAAAAGAGACTGCTTTTGTCCCAATATCTACAATATCCATTGCATAATCTTGAACAGATTTCAAATTATCCATACTTTTCTGTGTCGAAATATCTGTCGCATTATCCAATTCATATGTACCCATAATATTGATAAGAACCTCTATATATTTTGATTTATCTGGTTCCATTCCTGTTTGTATTAACAAGTCTGTCATTTCAAGCAAAAATAAAGAAGCCGCATTTTGTCTAAATTTATCTGCAAACTGCATATAACCATAATTATCACGAATAACCAATAATTTATGATTATCTGTAAGTAAATATTCCAGCATTTCATCGCCATAAGCCGATATTGGTTGTTTATACTCAGAATTGCTTGCATATACCGGTGTAAATACAGAAAACAACATTATAATTACTAAAATAAAACTAATCATTCGTTTTTTCATTCTTCCGTACCCCAATCTTCTTCATATTCAACATTCTGTATTGCAGAAACCATTAGTTCATAAGAAACTTGTTCTAAAAAAGCCTCTTCAATCTCTAATATGTCTTCATTCTCTACATTTACTACGTATTCTTTTGTATAATTGGGATTATTATCTATAATTTGTTCTAACAAATCAACATTTAATTCCTGCTCACCATCTTCTAACAATATTCCTACAATTTTTTCAAAATCAGGGGCTTCCACACTTACTACACACGTTTTATCATCATTTTTTATTAAAGTATAATCCGATGCATACTGCTTACAAAAATTCTTTACATCATCACTTGAATTTTTCTCTTTTTCGGAATTGCAAGCACTCAATTCTATCATGCCTAAAAATAGTAATATTAAAATACTCTTTTTCATTTGTGCTCCTTCCATAATTTTGGATAAATTTCATACATATCTATTTATTATAAATCATACAAAACAAAATACCATTCGATATGAGGTAATTTATCATTTTGGGAAATTAACATATAACAATATACATTTGTCTCAATTTTTACGATAATATATAATCGTATCTAAGATGCCTTTAATTTGTTAAATCATAATTTATAAAATTCATATTTTTGTCATTAAATAATTAACTTTTGGTCATTTATAGAAAATAATTTAATTGAATTTATACCGAGAAAAGATTATACTCGTTTCATAATATATTTTATGAAAGGTATTGGTTTAGGTTAAATATGGAAAAATCAACAAAAGTAATTGAAGAACTATTATGGAATGATGTATTAGATATTTAACATTCTTTCTCACTTACAACATACAATTATTCCTTTTTTATTGTATATCATGTATTCATTATTTTTCTTTCTCTAAATTAATATAATGCTATTTATAGTCCATTGGAGATTTTCTACTCCAAGAAATATCTCTTTTAACTAATTTGGCAGGATTTCCAGCTAAAACACAATTTTCCTCCATAAAATCTTTGGTAACAACCGAACCTGCACCTATAACTGTATTATCCCTTATACAAGCACCTTTTAATATTATACAATTACTAGCAATCCATACATGTTTACCAATAATTACATCCCTTCCATAATTTAAACATTCCTCTGTTTTAATATCTATAATTGCATGTGCATCACTATTTCTAATTTGAATTCCAAATGACCACTGATTATCATCACCAATATATATTCCTTTTCCTTCATACAAATAGCACGAAGCACTTACACATGAAAAATTTTTTCCAATATAAAATATTGAACTTTCATGATTAATATACACTTTCAATTTTGTAATAACAAATCTAGATTCATCAAAGATTGCTACACCTCCATTTTTAAAACAACAATTAACTTCAGAAAAAGATGTATTTTTATGGGCAACGACTATTCCTCCGCTCCCCCCTACTTGTAAGCCTTTAATTTTATCAACTTTTTTAATCATATTATTGTTATCGAAAATATATAAATTCGTCTTATTTTTTTCAATACCAATATTATTTATTGTATCTACAAGCTCTTTTGCAATATTTATCGTATTTTGCATATATCTCCTTTCTAAATTCCCGCCCTTATCAAAATATATAATAAATGTATTCATAACAAAATTATTAATTACATATAAAAATTAGTTAATTTCTTTCAAATAAAATCCTAGCATTCTTGTGACATGTATTAAAAAATTACTTTCCATATTTTCTGTCACCCCATTTTCTAATGCAATTTTTACAACCTTTTCAAATTCTGACTTTTTTGTCACCTCATATACTGATCCAGTTCCCCATAATTCACAAAATCCCAATAATATAACCGGAACTTTTCTAATCATCGCAATATAAGCGCATTGTGAAAAAGGTGTAATTACTAAATCTACACTATCTATAAGCCAATTTACATTTCCCTCAACATAATTTTCGTCATATATTTGTTTTCCATATCTTGTTACTTCTATTGGGTGTGGCTTATATTTTAAACTCCATTGATTTATATCACATTTTTTTTTAACAAAACTATATGCTGCTCTAGAAGATGCAAAAAGTAAAGAGGCAGCTTTCTTTTTATTGGATGACATAAATGTTGACTCTAAATCATTACACCCTAAAAAAAGTATGGTTTTGTTATTAGAATCTTTATTTTTTTTTGTATCAAGACTCACTTTCATACTTTGCTCATTTCTATTTTCACCCGTCATATAAATATGCTCTAATCTTTTCTTTGTCTCTTCTAACATTTTATTTGAAACATTATAAGCTGAAAAAATATTTTTTTCTCTAAATGGAAATGCCTCGCCTTGCTGACCAATATTATCAATTGCAATAGTTCCAGGAATACATCCAAATTCAATACACTTCACCGGAATTTTATCCTTTTCCGCTACAAATTTTATAATTCTATGAAACGGATAATAAATATTCCATAAATATATTTCTTTCGGCTTTAATTCATCTAATAACCTTATAATAAAACTTTCTGCAAAACATACCCATTCTAATGCATAATTTATACTTATTTGAGGATACATAGCTTTCATTTGATCCATGCATTTATTTAATAATGGATTTTTGAGCACATGCATTAAATTTACAATATTACATTTACATAATACATTTGTAATAATTTGTTCCTTTGCTAAAGAACAAGGCGTACATATAAAAGGTAATTTTACCTTCTGCGCAGTTTTAACCTCATTTTCCCCAGTAACTTCAGATAAAAAAAAGAATTCATTCCCCTCTTCTCTTAAAGTATTTAACCATTGTATAGTTCCCTTATCAAATCCTACCAATGCGCCGCAAATTAATTTACAAATATTTTTATAAGGTAAAAAATTCACCTTTTGAAACTGTCTTTCACAATCTAATTTATTAAATATAGAAAAATCAATATCTTTCATACTATTTTTTCCTAATAAAATCAAAAAATAATCTTATTGGTTTCGTAATTTTCCAACAGGTTGAATTAAGAACAGTTTCATACATACTTTTATAAGTTAATACTTCTTTTTCTAACTGATCAATTCTAATAAATTCATCACTATCCTTCTCTTTTATATCTTTTGCTTCTATTATGTTCTGAAAAACATTATAATCAAGTAGCACTTTGCCTTGCTTTTCAGCTAATTCATCAAGTTCATTATAATAATAAGAAACATATTTAGAATTTCTCCGTATATATAACTTATCAGATGCATATATTTTTATCTGATTAGTCATAAGGAAACATTCTTTTCCTTTAAGTATTAATTTAAAATATTTCTGTAAAATGATATTAGAACGAATTGTTAAATTAATCTCTTTTTCATTAAAAATACTATCCTCAAAATATGAATCATATAGTTTAGTTATAAACGTATCATTCTTAATACTTCCCCATATATCCATACCTATTTCATCGTCGTTTCTATATCCTACGAATGCTCTATTTACCCGAACTTCTCCAAATGATTTTATAACTTTCATATTTGAAGATACAAAAATACCTCCATTAAGATAAATCTCTTTTACAGCCAAAAAATCTTTTACAAAATTTATGTTTCCATTTTTTATTGCTTTTTTTACACACGCCGGGTATTCATTAATAACATTATTATTAATATTGATTATTTGAATTCTATAATTTTTAAACTTATTTATAAATTTTTCATCCAATGTAGTATTTATATCATCAGAATAATTTACAAAATAAATATTGGCAGGTATTATAGACTCCACTAAATCATTTCCTAATTTTGAAAATTTAATTAATAGTGGATTTCCTATTATATAAGAAGACAACTCTTTTTGCAAAAAATCAATATAATCTGCTTTAAATTCTATTTTATCAGGATTAGTAATTCCCCAATACATACATTGTACACAGTAATACACAATATAATTTCTGTATTGTATATTATGATTTTTTAAAATATAGCTTATAGCATGTAAATATTCCTCTATACTACCATTTTGAGCAAAAAGTTTACTATTTGAATTCGAATCATCTCTTACAGAATAAAAGTAGAATGGCTTACTTACATATCCCACTTCATTATCCTTTAAAGTTGAAAGCAATGGTAACATCATACAAATATCTTCTGCCTGATTGACATTAATATTCACTTTCATCCTTTCAAACAACGAATTATGGTACATTTTATTCCAAACATATCCTGGTGAAATAGACTCGTAAAAATTTTTTATTGAAAACTCATTACCAAGAAATCCTTTTATAATTTTGCAAGCATTATCTTTTATCAAAAAATAGTCCGCAATTAGAAGTTTTAAATTATTTTCTTTACAATATGTATACATTTCCTCACAGGTATTTTCCAAAATATAATCATCCGAATCTACAAATATAGTATACTCACCCTTAGCTAAAGAAAGCCCCTTTCTTCTAACTGCCGTTAATCCCATATTTTCTTGATGAAAAACCATAATATTATCGTTATGTTGTTCATATTCCCTACATATAGACAAGCTTTCATCTATTGAACCATCATCAATTAAAATGATTTCTATATTCTTTAATGTCTGATTTAATATTGAATCAATACATCTAGACAAATACTTTTCTACATTATATACTGGCACTATTACTGACACTGCAATTTCATAGTTCATGATGTTTTCCTCTTTTATTTTAGACATATTAACATTTTCTCCATTTCATATTCGGAATATGGTACTAGTAAATTCCTACTCTTATATAACTTACAAAACTTATCCATATATTGAACAAATTCTTGTTTTGCAATATTTCTTGTATCTCCTTTTACAATTTTATATAAGAACATAGTCTTTACATCTTCTTCAAAAACTGCTCTAGTTGAAATTAATGCTCCTGAATCAATTGTGATATATGTTATGTTCTCTTTCATGTTATTCATTAGCATCAACTCAAACGGCCAAGGAGTCTCTTTTTGTTTTCCAATCCCTAATTTTTTAGAACGATTTTCAATATTACGTGGATGAGTTTTTATAAAAAAATTATCATATCCTACTTGCTTTGAAATCATTGTCATTAACTCTAAATCATTATTTTTTATATTGTCTGCTGCAAATGGTTCCTCTAAGAAAACAAATTTTGGAAATCTAAACGATGTATCATATGAAAAAATTCTATTATAGACCCTTATTATTTCTGCATTATTTAATGATATCTTTGGTAATCGTTCCATCTTATATCCTAAATTAATGCACATTAATTCAGGCGAATACAAATATAATTTATCAACATTCTCATATACTTTATTAAATCCCTCAATATAATTCCATTTTTCACATGCACTCTTCCAATCATTTGTACAAATAGACGCTCCATCTTCTATTAAACGTATTTTTAAGTGAGTATAGACATGATAAACAAATTTTGAATATGCATCTAAATTTGCAAGATAAATAAAATCATATTTACTGTAATCTATTTCTGCTCTCTCCAAAACACCATTTAGAGCATTCTCAGCATCATAAAAAATCTTATCCTTATTATCATTATGTATTCCCCAAAACCACTTATTAAATTTTAATGATTTAACATAAAATACCTTATTAAATAAATGTGATTCTTTTAACCCCTCAATATATGTAATTAATGCTGGAGTATGATCAGTAACAATTAAATCACACTCTCCTTCTGGCATATTATGAAGTCGCATATTAATAGTAATAAACAATTGATATACTGTGTTTATTTGAAATACTGATTTCATTTTCTATTTTACCTTTCTTAATTTATATATTCTATGAATTCTCTTACTGCACCATCTCCACCATTCTTACAAGATATAAAATCTGAAATTTCAACTATTTGCTTAACAGCATCTCTTGGGCAACCAATATAACCACCATTCTTCTTTATATACATCATAAGTTCTAGATCATTTAAATCATCGCCTATATATGAAACTTGGCTTATGTTTATATCCATATTGTTAATAAATGATATAAAAAAACTCTTTTTATCATTAACTCCCTGATAAATATGCTTAATGTTTAATTCCCTTGCACGATATTCTAATATTGAAGATTGACGACCAGTAATAATAATTGGCTCAATTTCTTTTCTTGGTAATATATCTTTGATTGCATATCCATCTTTTATATTAAAAGCTTTCATCAATTCTCCCGATGGTGAAACATATATTTTTCCGTCTGTCAATGTCCCATCAACATCCATAAACAGATAACTAATTCTTTTACTCATATTTTGATGCTGTAACAAATTCAATATTTATTCCTTCTTCTTTTATTTTGTTAATAAAATTTTTGTAATAATGATTTCTTTTAGTTGCTTGCTCTTCACTTACAGGATGTCTTAAATATGGATCACAATAATTATCATTAATATTCATTGAGAAGCCATCAAATCCTGCTAAATATATATTATTAACATTACATTCTTTTAAAATATTCATTATTATAACAGCCGATGAATCATGTGTTTCTTCTTTAACATCAATCCAACGACCATAATCAACAATCATAACATTCCCTCTTCCTGCTTTCGCAACATTTGAAGTTGTAATTACTCTAACCCCTGCATTAACTAATTCTCTATACATTTCTTCCCTGGTTGTAATAACATAATCAAATTTCCAATTGATATTCAAACCTATTGTGATTACTTCGTTTTCATGTATAAATTTTTCTATATCTTTTTTCTTACTTTTAGTCGATTTACCAGGTGCAATTAATAATATACTTTTTCCTGAAAAAATATTTTTCAATTCATTAATAGTATCTAGATCATTTACAGTTTTATTTTGATTGTATTCTCTATATAAATTTTCTGCATAAACTGCATCAAATGATATTTTTTTATTATCCTCAATTAAAGAAAGAAGTTCTCCAACCTGATCAATCGGTAACATATGTTTATTGTAAAAATAACTGGCATAGCTTGGAGTACAATGGTTTACAGAAGATAGATAATACTCAATAGCATACCCCCAATAAAACTCTGAATGAAGCTGATTGACCACTTTATCTATTACTTCTAAAAGTGGAGAAATCGAGTACGTCTTTCCATAGTACAAATTTAAATGTTCTAATAACAACTCTGTATTTAAGTTTCCCGCACCTTTTCCCATTCCCATTATTGAGCTATCTATTATTACTTCCCTATTAGTTGCAAATTGAAGCAATGAAATTGCATTTGAATAAGATAATTGCAAATTATTATGTGAATGAAAACCAATTGAAATATCCAAATTTAAATTATGATCAACTAAATTCATTATTCTACACATATCGTTAGGTCTCATTTCACCAAAACTATCAACAATATAGAATGCATTTGCTGTTGGTATATTATCATTTACATATTGTATTAGTTCTAATAGCTCTGCATCCGAATATCGTAATGTTATCATTGGCTGAACATAAAAATCATATCCCTTTTCAATAATTTTCTTTCCCAAATCAATTGCTTCAAATCTATTCTTTTTATGAAATGCTAAACGAATTCCATCGATTCCACTTACATTACGATTTTGCAGATTATCTATATCAAATTTTCCATAATCTATCATTGCTACATAACTAATATCTTGTTTCTTTTCAAGATTTAAACTTGTTTCTATACATTTTTCACTAAGATACTGCGTTCTACCTTTTATAGATCCCTTTTTTTCATCTATATATCCAACTTCAATAATATCGACTTGTGCTGCTTCTAGTGAATGTAAAATTTTATTCATATATGCAGTACCAAAATTAAAATTATTGACACACCCACCATCTCTTAATGTTACATCTAAAACTTTTAATCTATTCACACACTTTTCCTCTCTTATAATAACTTCTCTGCCATATCAAAATCTTCAACTTCATTAATATCTATTGCTTCTCTATACGACACCTCTGCAATATATGGATTTTCGCCTATTCTTCGTCTGTACTTCTTAAATACTTCCTTTTTAAATACATACACACCTGATGTTTCTCGATATATTGGTTCCAAATCTTGACTTCTTGGAATATTAGCAGCATCAAAATTAAGTGGTTTCCCATTCATCCAAAAATAATCCTGTATTTTTGATGCACAAAATGCAGAATCATATCCTCCATTTTTGACGGCTTCCAAACATTTTCTAACCGTATCCACTTCTACATATGGAGCTGTGGCGTGAGCATATATATATATATCAGCATCATATATACTTGAAAATTTATCGAATATCTGTGTAAAATTAGATGTTGGTTCATCTAAATAAGACGGTCTTTCAATAAATTTCACTCCATCAATCAAATATTTTTTTATTTCTTCGTTGCTGCAATAAACAACTATTTCATCAATTCCGGCTACTTGCTTTAATGTTTGTAACGAATATTGTATTAATGGTTTGTCTCCAAGCATCTTTATATTTTTCCCTGGCAAACGTTCATTCTTAAGTTTAATTGGCATGATTGCAACTACTTTCATCTCTATTCTCCCTTTCACAATATAATTTTTCTAAATAATAAATCTACCCTTCCTCCATCTTCCGATAAGCCTCGCAAACCACCTTCGGCTCACCGCACATTTTCATTTTTCCTTTTTCAATCCATACAACCCGGTCACAATTTTCTAAGATCGTACCCATACTATGCGACACCAGCAGCACCGTACTTCCTCCGTGGATCATCTCTTGCACACGTTTCAAACTCTTCTTGCGGAAAAATTCATCCCCGACCGAAAGCACCTCATCTAAAATGAGGATCTCTGCGGTTTCGCCGATCGTTGCGATTGCAAAACCAAGACGGCTGACCATACCGGAGGAAAAGTTTTTTACTTTCTCTTCCATAAAGCCTTCGAGTTCCGCGAACCTGACGATCTCGTCATATTTGGAATCGATAAATTCTTTGGAATAACCGATGATAGCACCATTTAAGTACACATTTTCCTTTGCGGTCAGTTCCACATCAAAACCGGTTCCAAGTGTCAACAGTTGCACTTTCCGGCGGTCACACTGCACTTCGCCGCTGCTCGGTTTTAAAGCCCCGGACACAATTTTAAGAAGAGTACTTTTGCCGGAGCCGTTGGTTCCGATGATTCCTACGACCTCTCCCTTGTATACATTGAATGACACATGATCTAACGCAAGCAGTTCCCGGTAACTGATCTGCTTTTTCAAAAGCTGGATAACATATTCTTTGATGCCGGATACATTGTTCATCGCAATCCGGAACTGCATGGTGACATCTCTGACTGCAATCACAGGTTCTTCGCCTGCACGTTCTTCCGGCACAGTTTCCGTCTGATCTGTTGTAACCTTTTGCCCTGCAAAATTTATTTCATGTGCAGAAGTCTTTTGATTGTTGGCAGCACTGCTATCTCCGGCAGATTGCTCTATCTCTGCTTTCCATGCCCTTATTTCATCTTCTGAAATATCCAGCGATAAATCTTCAATCTCAAAACCATCCTGATTTGATGTTTCATTTCCAAATTTGTTTTTCCAATTATGATCCTTTGATTTCTTAGTGTCTGATTGTTGAAATGTTTCTGTAGAAACTTTCTCTTTTCCAAGTCCAAAAGGATGTGAACGTTCCTTCCTGTTTTTATCCATTCGGACAACGAGCACGATCGCCAGTATCATAATTACCAGTGTCACCGCAAGAATGATGACCAATTTCATCATCTGGTTATAGAAGTTCTCCTGCCCTTCATTTGGATTCCAGGTTTCCAGCTTATTTCCGGTCGTGATCTTATAGAATCCGGTCTGACCTTCTAAATCCATCGCATAGACGATGGACTCACTCTGGATGATGTCAAGTGTCAGTTCCTGTGGCCACTCGCTGCACACATACGGAGACATGAAGTAATATTTTTCTCCGTTGACTGTAATGGAATTGCAGGGATACAGTTTATCTTTTTCACTGCTGTAAGCGTACAGGTAAAGGTTTTTTTGACTGTCCGCCAGATACACAAAACTGATATCTCCATTTGCTGACAGATATGCAGCCACTTCTGTTCCCTGATAGGTGATGGTTCCGGTATCATACTGGAAATCGATGTTCTCCGGCGTGTACCGGGAGAGATCCACCAGATAGTATGTCTGTTCCTCCACCGGCACTTCCATCACTGTCGGAATATCCGAAACCGGATTCTCTTCTCCGGTTTCCGTCTCCTGACTTTCCTCCGGCGGAGTATCCCCAACCGTATCTTCACCGGAAATTGTGACATAGGTGGATGCCAGAGTTGTCACGTCAAACTCTTCTGCATTCTCTCCGGCAGTGTGGATCACTGCACTCTCTATTTTTATATCTGCCGTTCCACCGCTTCGTGTCTGGAACTTTAACATGTATTTGACCTGCGCATTGACTCCGGTTCCACTTAACGTGATAACTCCGTTTTCCTCGGAATCACCACCCCCGGTGTACTCCAGACGCCTGTTATCGTAGGATATTTTGACCTCATACGTTCCAATCCTCGAATCCCCATTCAGGTATACGCCGATTGGAAATGTCTCATTGTCGGTTGCCGTATAATAATTAGATCCGAACGTGACAGTTGCATTTTCCGCACGGATTTCCCACGGTATTCCTATTGCCAACACAAAGAATGTGCCCAGGAGTATTATCCTTTTCCATTTTTCCCAGATTTTTAATCTCACTTTTGTATCTTCACTCCAATCTCTGCTTTTTCCCTGTACTGTTCCTTCACGGATTTTTTCTTCTGTATATAACCATTATATTTTCTGCATCACATTGTTTTCTTTTTTCGAGAACACATAGTAACCGATCAGAAAACTTGCAATGCCCCACACAATCATCTTGATCCATAATTCAGCCTCCGGCCATTTCTGATACATAACGCAGTCTCTTGCAAATGCAATATAGACAAACACCGGATTGTTTCCGATGACTTTCTGCATCATCAGCGTTGTGCTCTCATACGGATAGAAAATCGCCGACATGTACATCCAAAGTGTCAGGACGATTGAATACAGATATTTGATGTCCGCAAAAAACACGTATAGGATCGAGAGTACGTACCCGATTCCCATGGAGAATAGCAGGCAGAAAAATACATCGATTGGAAATAGTAACATCGTCGGGCTGATTTTGATCTGAAACACGACGAGCATGAGCACATAGGCGACACAGGTGTATCCAAAGTTGGTCAGTGCGGTATAGATCCTTGCCAGAACAAATGTCTGTTTCGGAAGTTTTACTTTTAACAGCAGCGTCCGGTTATCGACGAGCGCCGTCATTGCGGAGTTTGTCGCACCGGAAAAGAGCTGCCAGAAAATCGTTCCGGTCAGATAGTAGATTGGATAGTTTTCAATCGTACGTTTAAAGATTGTGCTGAAGATCATGGACATAACTGCCATGGTCATCAGTGGATTTAACACACTCCAGATCACACCGAGAAAAGATCTCGCATATTTTCTTTTAATCTCTCTGTCTACAAGCTGTTTGATGACAAAGTAATATTGTTTCAGTTCTTCCTTATTCTTTCTCACGACTGTAATTTCCTGTCTGTTTTTTCTTCTCTATTTTCTTTTGAGCTTTATCTTCTAGACTTTGCGGTCAATTTCTTCTGCAATTTGATAATCTGATTCAGGCTGTAATTTACCTGCCATGAATCATATTTTGTTTTATCCATTTGCGGATATAAATGATGTATTTATAGAAAACGGCATGCAAACGGTTTCTCACTCTGCCTCTCTCATTCAGTGTTCCGCACGTTGCGATGCTGCCCTCGATCCACGCACTCTCATGGAGTACCTTTTTCCGGATGCCTGTCATGATGAGCAGACGGTTGAGCAAATGATGGTTTTTGATTTCCTGCTCTGAAAAATCTGCGGACACTTTCTGATTATTATCCTCTCTCACATCATCCGAGAAAAGCAGGCTTCCGTATGCCTCTGCCTCAAACTGTGTCGGGTTTCCCATAAACGGTGATAGAAGTTCCTCCACATACCCGCTGTCCGCCTGCGGCAATGATTGCTTTTTCTCCTGCAGAAACTCTTCCAGCCAGCAGATATACCGGCTGATCCGCTCCCGGTTCAGGTTTTCCCTGCTGTCTGTCACCGGAACATAGATTGTTTTGTCTTTCTCTCCCTCTGCCCTGTAGGATAATGTCATGCCCTCCGGTGCAGAAAACACTGCCTCAAACAGGCTGTTGCTGAAATGCACTTTTCTTTTGATCTCACCCCACGGCGTGAAGTAAAAACTGTGATAGTTTTCCCTTCCCTCCCCTTTCGGGATCTCATACAGACCAAAATAGTATCCTTCGAGCTTTCTGTCCGGCTGTTTCTGACGGAGCAGATGTTCAATGCTCTGCTGGATCGTACCGATCCAGCCGCTGTCCACCAGTGCATAAGGAACCGGTTCCAGCAGTCCTTCCTGTGTGAGATAGCCGATTGCCGTCCCATAAGCTTCCTTCGAATGGCTGTCTATATAATGAAATAAGAGCGGTATCTTTTTTAAGCGGTCTTTCAACTGCATGACCTCGTGATAATTGATGACTTTTCTGTAATTCTCCGTGTACCCGGCAAGCGCTGCGATCTCCCCTGCCTCTTTGTCTGTCAGTGCTGCACGCTGCATGATTTTTTCAAAGGTCACATCGATTCCTCCGACACAGATGCGTTCCAGACAGCGTTCCCCGAGAAGATGATATTCCGGCACACGCACCGCATATCTCGACACTTTGAGATATCTGCACTCAATGTCCAGATCATATTGTTTACAGAGCTGCCGTGCGGCAAGATACATCTGATAACCGTCCCTTGCCAGAAAGTAAAGCCGTTTTTTTCCGCTTTGTAATGCCTTCTGCAAAACCCACACCACAAATTCATAAAGTGTCGGTGCAAGCACGCGCTTATAGATTTCTTTCTCGGATCGGGCTTTTTTATAAGATTGTAGTCTCTGTTCTCTGCGGTCGGTCGGATTCATAACTGCTATACTCCAATCTTGCATTTTCGGGTATCTGTTCTTTTTTGCACTTCCACCACGTCTCACCGCGTTTTAATAACGCAACGATCCCCGGAGGGATCAGACCGCCCACAACCGGACGGATCACATAGAGCCAGCCCAATGGAAACAGTAGATGCATGGCTTTAAAATTCCGGTAGCGGAGTTTTGCCTCGTTGATCCGGAAGTGAAATCTGCGTTTCTGAAAAGACTGCTTGTCCTCCCGGTACGCAAACAGGTATTGCTGAATGTTGTACCCCTGATAACCAAGCTGATGCAGACGCATGAATATCTCATAATCTTCACAGCGCAATGTTTCCGGGGAAACATGATAGCCCTCGTTTTTTTCAAATAGTTTTCTGCGGTACATGACCGTTGGATGTATGAAGGGAGAAAACGGCAGATAGTCTTTATCGGACGGAAGTTCCGGCATTTTGCGTTCTCCCCAGACACCGTTTTCATCAAATAATCTCGTATTGCAGCCACACCACGCATACTCTTTGTGCTGCTCCATAAAATCATACTGCACCTGCAGACGCTCCGGCAGTGCGATATCGTCTGCATCCATGCGGGCAATGTATTTTCCTTTTGCAGCGCCAATACACATATTTAAGGAAAAAGCCAGACCGTGATTCTCCTCTTTTCCAATCAGGACAATCCTCTCGTCAAGCTTTTCTAATTCTCTGATATAACCTGCCACCTCCGGATCAGAACCGTCATCGTAAATGATGAACTCGAAATCCGTGAGTGTCTGGTTCAATATGGACTTTACTGCCTTTTGCAGTGCCTCTCTGTTCCACTGGTTGTAAACTCCCATGATCACAGAGACTTGTTTTTCAAACTCTGCCCCCATATGCTTATCGCTTTCTTTCCTGCGTCACGCTGATCTCCTGATAGACACGGCGCATTATTTTATCTGTTGCCTCTATGCTGAATCTTTCTGCTGTCCTTCTCCCACGTTCTCCCATTTCCCTACGCAGTTGCCCGGACTGTCTCATGCGGCAGATCGCATCCATGAAATCTGCCACTTTATCCGCCTGACAGACAATGCCGTTTTCCGTATGGCACATGTACTCCCTGCTTCCGCGGTTATCCGATGCGATCACCGGGACTTCACATGCCAGCGCCTCGATGGCTGCAATCCCAAGTCCCTCTCTCTTAGATGGAAATGCAAAGCAGTCTGCACTCTGCAGAACATCCTGCACATCATTGCGATAGCCTAACAGTCTGACCTGCTTTTCCAGATGATGTTTCTGGATCAGATGTTCTAATGTTTCCCTGTAAGGACCTTTGCCACAGATACTGTAATAAATGTTTTCGTCGTGTAACCGGGCAACTGCCTCGATCACGACTGCATGATTTTTATTTTCCACCAGTTCTCCCACCGAAACGATGTGAAATCCATCTGGCGGGATGTCCAGTTCTTTTCTTTTTATTTCTCTCAGTTCCGGTTTTTTCCGGAACTTCTCTATATTCACACCGACGCCCGGAATCTGTTCCACGCATCCATGCTCTTTTAAACGAAAGCGGTTAGCTCTCTCGTAATCTTCTCTGTTGATTGTAATGATCCGGTCGGTAAATGCTGCCAGAAATCTCTCTGCCGTATAGTAGAGCAGCCAGTTTTTCTTCGGAGCCCCCTCATAAAAATGAAACCCATGTGCCGTGTAAACAACATATGGTTCTCTTCCGGAAGCTTTTGCGGCAAGCCTTCCCACCACGCCCCCCATTGGATTGTGGCAGTGTACCAGACTGATCTGTTCTTTTCTGATGATCTGTTTTAACTGTAAAAATGCTTTTGTATTTTTTGTGATCTGAAACGGACTTTTTCTGATATCGATATGATGTAAAATCAGTCCGTCTCTTTTCAACTGGGTTTGATCGATATTGTAAATCGGATTTTCAAAATCGGATGCATAATGAACCGTATAACCATTCTCCTGTAAGATTCTCACATCATTCATTTCAAATTGCGGTACAAATCCGCTGATGGTTGTGATTATTAATGCATGCTTCATTTTACTTCATCCTGTCAGTTCTTTTTCCGGCGGTCTGCATGACACAGACCGCCTGTTATTCCTGCTTTTGCAGGAACTACCACATGTTCATTCTTTTCTTTTTATAAATCTTAAGATTCATAAAATTAGTTGTTAAATTTAACTTTTGCTCCGCATACTGCGATACCTGCTGCACAGATAAGCACAATAATTGGTAAAACAGGTGTTGTTTCTCCTGTCTGAGCTGATGCATTGTATGCAACAAATGCAATTGGAGAAAGAGATGTAAATGTAGCTGTTACAGTTCCGTTTCCAACTGAATCCGGGGTGATAACTTCCCAGCTTCCGTCATGTTTCTGATGTAAAACAGCGATTTTCTGTCCTGCTGTCACACCGTTAACAGAGAATGTCAACTGTGCTTTCTCGAAAGAAACAGGAAGAGTTACATCGATCATCTGTAAAACTTTAGCTGTAGGAGCTACGCTTGCAACTGCCTGTGTCTGAGCTGCTTCAACCTGAGCTGTTGTAACAGCTTTTACAGTTGGAGCTGCTGTGGAAGCCACGCCATCGATCACGATGCCGTCTGCTGCTACTGTAACGTTAGCATAAGCAGTAGCCTCTGTTGTAGTTGTCTCAGATGTTTTGGTTGTTGGGCTTGTTGCAGCGAAAGCTGTTGTTCCCATAGCCATAACCATTAATGCTGTAAGTACGACTGCGATTTTTTTCTTCATAACTTGTTTTCCTCCTTTCCTCACGTATTCCATGTGGTTTCTATATTAAATAAGGAATTTTCCTTACTTAATATCCTCTGATTCTACCGGTTCGTAGAACACATCAATGATGAGCTGATACAGCGCATCGTCATCGACATAAAATTCCTCATATTTATCTCCCATCAGTGTCTCACCCTGCATGGTGTACAAATGGTCGATATCAAAGTTGTATCCCAAAGCCTCAGAAGCGAGGTATGTAAATTTCGTAATGTCAATGTCTGTCACCATATATTTGGATATGGTGTTGTATAAATCCACTGCAATGGACGGATTTGTGACCGCCTTGTTTTTTGCCTGTGCAATAAACGTGGTCAGGAACTGTTTCTGGCGCTCTAAACGCAGGGAAGAACTGTTAAACACATTTTCATTTCTTCCGCGCACATACCAGTAAGCCTGATGTCCGGTCAGCGTCACTTCATCCCCCTGATGGAGATCCATATCGTATTCCGGGTATATGACATCATCTAAAACCGTCACCTGTACGCCGCCAACTGCATCGTTTAAAGCCGGGATTGCTCCCATGTTGATCGCCGCATAACCGCTGATCGGAAGATTGTAAAAAAGTCTCGACACCGCCGCCACACTCCGCTCACAGCTTAATTCCATTCCGTCGCCGTAACCGTGCTGCAAAGTGATCTGCTTCGTATACTGTCCCATGTAAACTCCATCCTCATCATAGACATCCACAAGCGCCATCGCATTGCGGTTGACCGCAATAATGGAAACGGATTTATCATGCGGATTCATGACTGCCAGAAACATTGCGTCAGCCTGTCCGCCGCTCAGTCCATCTTTTGCCTTTTTTACAACATCGTCATTGTCAACACCCATGACGAGAAACGTCATGATATCTTCATTGTAGGCATAGATCTGACCATTATAGCGGACCCAGCCGTCCTGCCAGCCCTCTTCGGTTGATTCCGTAGATTCCAACACCGGTGCTTCACCGGAAATATTTTTTTTGATTCCACTTTTTCCAAGTGCCCTTAACACTCCAAATGCGATAAGTGCAAAAAGGATCAGGCATATCAGTACAATTCCCACGATCTTTATGATTTTTATCCATGTTTTCTGTTGTTTTTTTGTCTGTTCTGTACTTTTTTGTTTATTCATTCAGTAAAACTCCCTGTACAAGATAACGCATGTTTTTCTCACCGGAAACACAGGTCGACAATGTGACAATGCGGTTGTCTGCATTGACCGTAACATCCTGCCTGATATTTGCACTCATATCGCGGATCTCAAAAATCTGATCCAGATAATTCTGAAAAATCTCCGGATTAGTAAGGTCGAAGTTATAGATCAGATGAATCGCATTGTATTTGTAAGCGGCAAAAATTTCATACACATAGGTTTTGTCTTCCGTATAGATATAGAAGTAAGGGTTTTCCTCAAACACCTGCTGGTCTTCAAAATTATGCAAAGAAGCAAACATGCTTCCGTTTTTCATGTTATGACCGTATAAAACCGTATTCGGATCGGTAAAATCTTTCGTGTTCACGCTCTCCGAGTAAATGCAGCCCGGAAGCCCTTTTGAACCGTCCATATTGTGTTCCAGATAATAGGCATCATCCGTCGGGTGCTGTAACACCGGGTAATCAACATTAGTTCCCGGCACATAAATCCAGGCATACACATCGCTGTTCTCTTCTTTTAATGCTGCGAAATCAATGTCTTTTTCCGGGATTTCAATTCCAAGGCTTTTTAAAATATCCGGCGTTTCTTCCGTTTCCGGCTCCGGCATCTCCTCAGTCGCCTGCGGTTGACTGCCTGCATTTTCCAGTAAAGCTTCGTAATACTCCTGCTGCTTTTTCTGCTGATATTTTTGGATTCCAATGATTATGAGACATATGATAAGAACGATACTGAAAATGATAAGCAGTATCTTCCATATGATATTTTTCTGATTTCTTTTGTTTTTCATAACTTTGCCCTTATGCGTTATAAACATATTTTATTTTCGTGTTTTAAACATTTTCTATCATACACATGTCCGTTGATTATGTCAACAGAAGAAACTTACAGTTTTCTGACATATCTTTCTTATTTTTTGTTCAATATCACATTTTAAACGTATCCTTCACATACCTTTTAAACTCACTATTAAATTACGTTTCCATTGTGTTTTATTTCTACGTTTTTTTCGCAAGAATATGATACAGAGAATCACACACAATAAGAAACAAAAGAGAAAGGGGCGTTTTTATGAACCGAAAAAGAGAAGCGTATGACCGTTTGGCCGTTGGCGACCGTATTCGAAAAAAGAGAATCCAGTTAGGGTTTTCACAGGACGAGGTTGCAGAGAGAATAGACCGTGCACCGAAATACTGTTCGGATATTGAGCGCGGCACCTGTGGAATGTCCACGGAAACAATGCTTGCGATTTCTGAGTGTCTCGACATGAGCCTTGATTATATGATGTTCGGGGAACAGACAGACGAAGAGGCAAGACGGCAGGAAAACGATGAACTTGCAGTGATCCATATTCTTTCCCGCTGCTCCAAGCAACAGCGTGATTATGCAATCCGGCTTTTGAAATTATATATTGCATCTATGCAGATTTCGTAGAATCCGTTATAATGAACCATGTGCCCGGTAATTCCAGGCAAATTTTTTTAGAATAAGAGGTGCACAAAATGGCTCTTGATGGATTTGTGATTTCCAATATCGTATATGAATTAAACCAGACAATTTTAAACGCAAAGATCAGCAAGATTGCGCAGCCGGAAAACGACGAACTGCTCTTCACCTGTAAAGGAAGTAACGGACAGTTCCGCCTTGCCATGTCCGCAAGCGCATCTCTGCCTTTTCTATATCTGACGGATCAGAATAAACCAAGCCCTATGACCGCACCAAACTTCTGCATGGTGCTGCGCAAGCATATTGCAAATGGAAGGATCATAAAGATTTACCAGCCGCATATGGAACGTATCATTCACTTCGATATTGAACATCTGGATGAAATGGGCGATCTCTGCCAGAAAACGCTGATTGTAGAGCTGATGGGAAAACACAGCAATATCATTTTCTGTAACAGTGATGGAAAAATTATTGACAGCATCAAACATATCTCATCGATGATGAGTTCCCTGCGTGAAGTGCTTCCGGGGCGCGACTACTGCATCCCTGCCACACAGGACGACCGCCTGAATCCGCTGGAAGTTACGGAAGAAGCCTTTATGGATATGGTTATGAAGAAACCGACCTCCATCACAAAGGCTCTCTACTCTTCTTTTACAGGTTTGAGTCCCCTGCTTGCCTCCGAAATCTGCCACCGCAGTTCCATTGACGGAGATATGCCGGTCGACTCGCTGGATGATGACGGCAAAAAGCATTTATTTAACAATCTCACATGGATTGCAGATGATGTAAAAAATCATACCTACAGACCGAACATCATTTTCAGGGGAAAAGAACCGATTGATTTTTCCTGCATCGAGCTCACACAGTTTTCGGACTATGATGCCAAAAATTTTGATTCCATCTCACAGGTTTTGGAGGAATATTATGCTTCCAAAAATGTGTATACAAGAATCCGTCAAAAATCCGTTGATTTGAGAAAAATCGTTTCCACTGCTTTAGACCGTAACCGCAAGAAATACCAATTGCAGGAAAAACAGCTGAAAGACACGGAAAAACGGGATAAATATAAAGTATACGGTGAGCTGATCCACACCTACGGCTATGGTTTAGAGGAAGGCGCGAAAAAGTTAGAGGCACTGAACTATTACACCAACGAGATGATCACCATTCCGCTCGACTCACAGTTAGATGCCAAGGGAAATGCGCAGAAATATTTTGACAGATATAACAAATTAAAACGTACTTATGAGGCACTCACCAAGCTGACGGAAGAGACAAAAACAGAGATTGAACATCTCGAAAGTATCTCCACGGCTTTAGACATTGCCCTGACGGAAGACGATCTCGTACAGATCAAAGAGGAGCTGATCGAGTTTGGCTATATTAAGCGCAAAAAGACCGATAAAAAAGCCAGAATCAAGAGCAAGCCGTTCCACTACCGCTCCTCCGATGGCTATGATATTTATGTTGGAAAAAATAATTACCAGAACGATGAACTCACTTTCAAGTTTGCAACCGGAAACGACTGGTGGTTCCATGCAAAAGGAATGCCTGGTTCCCACGTCATCGTAAAATCTAACAATGAAGAATTGCCGGACCGCGTTTTTGAGGAAGCCGGAATGCTTGCCGGATATTACTCCAAGGGACGCGAAGATGAGAAAGTGGAGATTGATTATTTACAGAAAAAAAATGTCAAGAAACCAAACGGGGCCGCGCCGGGATTTGTCGTGTACTACACAAACTACTCCCTGACCATCCATCCGGACATTTCAGGGCTGACGCTGGTTTCGGATTAAAAAAATATCGTAGGGGGAGGCACAACCCCTACGATATTTTTTTATTTCCAGAATACCTTTCCTCCGAAATCTTCTGCCATTTTGATACATCCCTTGTAAGAAGCGAGATCATGATACTCATCCGGATTGTGTGCGTCTACACCTACAATAAATTCATTTCCGTTTTCCACACCAAGTTTCACAAACCTGCGATCTGGATAATTGCACAACTCCCGGAAACCATTCACATTAATTTCAATTGGAATCTGCTCGTCTTTTAATCTGTCTGCAAGCTTTTTCATGTACTTTGTATACAATGCTTCATCTCCGGTGAAGTTTACGATATCCGGGTGTGCCACCATATTAAAATATCCGGTATCCAGTGCATTTGTCAGCAGATCTACATAGCTTTTCAGATGCATTTCATCCGTCCAGTTTTGCCTTACACTGATAAAACTTTCATTTTCATAGAAAAAATGCTGTGCCAAAAGCAGATAATCCATTGGATACTGTCTGATTTCTTCAATTGTCGGCTCGAAGATCCCCGGAAAATATTCCATCTCCAATGCCCGAAAAATCGTGATATCCTCCCGATATTCTTTTTTCAAGGCCTCAATGGTTTTTACGTAGTCCTCCAACTGGGACATTGTCATGCGGATTCTTGAGACATATCCATTTTTGAATAAATAAGGGGAATGGTCAGAAAAGCCGATCACCTCAAAGCCTTCCTTTATTGCCTCCTCGACATATTCCCGCTCTTCTCCCACTGCATGCTGGCAGCGCACCGTGTGCGAATGAAAATTACATTTTTTGTCTTTATAATCATTCATGTCAAAATCAAAATAACGTTTCATTCTACTTTACTTCCTTCATATTGATTTATCGAATGAGCAGTTTTTCAGTGACATTGTTCAAAATGGCGTGCTATTTTTTCAGGCGGAGCATCTCTGTATAGGCAAGCAAAAATGGTCCGACACCTTTGGCGTCATCTTTGACAACCGGCTCTGACATATAATAATCATAGGTTCCCGGCCGTCTGTTTGCGCCGCCTAAGCCTGCCACGAGACAGATTCCGCCCAAATGGAGGTTTCCATTTTCATCCGTGGAAAGATAGTTATCACAGATTCCATGAAAAGCCTTCTCACCGTATGCGCGATAGCTTTCCGACAAAAATCCAAGACGGACACCTTTTAAAAGTGCATATGCCATAATAGAGCTTCCACTTGTTTCGAGGTAGTTTTTGTCCATACCGCCGAAATTCACGACCTGATACCACATACCGCTCTCATCCTGATATTTTAACATAGCATCCATGAGTTCGACAAATATTTGTTTTAATTTTTCGTAAGATTCTCCTGCAGCCGATGCGTCTGCTTTGTCTAGTGTATCAAGCAGTGCCATGGAAAACCAGCCCAGTGCGCGCAGCCAGAAGTTCTGGCTCAACCCGGTGACTTTATCGCACCAGAACATTGCTCTGGATGAATCATACGCATGATAGTATAATCCGGTCTTTGGATCCCTCATATTTTTTTCAACATTAAAAAATTGCTGGAAAATATCGTCATAATTTTTTTTATCATGAAAACGGGTCTCATATTCCATATAAAACGGCTGACACATATACAGCCCGTCCAGCCAGACCTGATCCGGATAGATATTTTTGTGCCAGAAGTTCCCCTCTTTCGTGCGCGGCATCTGTGCAACCTGACTGTAAACAAGATCAATTGCTTTTCTGTATTTTTCTTTTCCTGTCAGGTCAAAAAGCTCAAACAGTGTTTTTCCCGCATTCACATTATCAATATTTAGTTCATCGACATCGTACCCCTCAATTGTCCCATCCGCATTCACTTTGCAGTCAATAAAATCGTCTGCAAATTTCAGATACTTATCCTCTTTCGTGATCGCATACATTTCCAGGATTGCTTTGATCATACAGCCATCAATGTAATTCCATGTAGATTTTAACCCCTGCATGATTTTTTCGATGTTCCAGATGGGACGGTCCGGTGTGCTTTTTTCCATTAGTTCCTCAATATACTTTTCGATTTGATCCATAGTTCTTCTCCTTTTTTAACCTTCTATATCTAGGCGTTTGCGAAACTCATCTACTCTTCTTTCAATTGTTCAAAATCAACAAAAACATTCAAGACACGCTCTCGCTATGTGTCACTCGCAACGGTACTAAGAAGCCAGACACAACTTACCGTTGTATCTGCCTTCTAAGTGCCGGCGGTTCCCCAATGTCTTTCATGTCTTTTGTTAATTTTTCACAATTCAATTTAGTTTTTCATGAGTTTCGCAATTGTCTACCTTCTATATCCATCATAATCAATGTTCTCCTGTTTGTAAATATATTTTTGTAAGCGCTTACATATTTTAAAGAAATAATTGGCACTATTGCAAAAAACTGCATGTGTATTCCATATAAAAAATCACATACTATCACTGAACAAACAAAAAGAAATTTTTGAATGTTCTTAAAATAAACCAGAGCAGAAAAAAGACCTAAAAAACAAAGGAGGACTTACTATGTCAAATCGTTCATCTAACAGAGCAGCCGTTCCAGAAGCAAAGAGTGCCTTAGACCGTTTCAAATATGAGGTGGCAGGCGAGATCGGTGTACCATTAAAAGATGGTTACAACGGAGACTTAACTTCCAGACAGAATGGTTCTGTCGGCGGCTATATGGTTAAGAAAATGATTGAAGCACAGGAACAGCAGATGTCAGGGAAATAAAGTTTCCGAAAATAAATTTCCCTGAACAAGAAAAGAACCTTGGATTGATATGATCCAGGGTTCTTTCTACGTGTTTTATGAAGTTTTTACTGCTTCATTTGTTATAAATTTAATTTATTTCTCTGGTCTGACAAAAACAGTTCCAGATAGTCTTTCAGGTTTTTATGATCCTCGCTGGAAAGTTCCGGGTCTTTTCCTAAAATATCCGCAACTTCCTCGCTTGCGCGCTGCATAATATAGGCATCCTGATAGATATCCGCAAGCGCAAACTGCATTTCACCGGACTGACGGATGCCAAAGAAATCTCCGGGGCCGCGCAGTTTCAGATCCTCACTCGCAATCTTAAAGCCATCGTTGGATTTATTCAAAATATCCAGACGCTTCTGCGATTCTTTAGAATCGCTGCAATTGACCATAATACAATAAGACTGTGCATCCCCTCGTCCAACACGCCCACGAAGCTGGTGAAGCTGTGCAAGACCAAAATGTTCCGCATTTTCGATCATCATAACCGTTGCATTCGGAACATTCACTCCAACTTCTACAACCGTAGTCGACACAAGCACCTGTATCTCATTTGCTGCAAACCGTTCCATAACGTCATTTTTTTGTGCAGGTTTCATCTGCCCATGTAAAAGCCCGATTTCAATCGTATCCGGCAGTTCCTCTTTCAGACGCTTCGCATAGTCTGTGACATTCTCTGCCTCCATGTTCTCGCTTTCTTCCACCAACGGACAGATCACATACGCCTGATGACCGGCAGCCACCTCTTTTTCGATAAACTGGTACGCTTTCGGACGGTATCTGGTGTCCACCACACAGTTTTTGATTGGCAGACGTTTTGCCGGCACCTCATCTACCACGGAAATGTCCAGATCACCGTATAAAATAATGGCAAGCGTCCGTGGAATCGGAGTCGCACTCATAACAAGAATATGCGGCTTTGTTCCTTTTTCCGAAAATATTTCACGCTGTTTTACGCCAAACCGGTGCTGCTCATCTGTGATCACAAGCGCAAGGTTCTGATAAATCACCTTTTCCTGTATCAGCGCATGTGTTCCGATGATCAGCGCATCCGGGTGATCTAAAATCTCCTGATATGCCAGCTTTTTCTGTTTTGCAGTCATGGAACCCGTGATAAGAATCACTGGAAAATCCAGTCCAAATATCTCGCACATGCTCTGAAATGATTCGTAATGCTGTCTTGCAAGCACCTCCGTCGGTGCCATAATCGCAGACTGACAGCCATTGTGCGCAGTGTCTGCCATCGCCAAAAAAGCAATGATCGTCTTTCCGGAACCGACATCTCCCTGAATCAGACGCTGCATGACGTAGTCACTCCGCATGTCCGCCCGAACCTCTGACAATGCCCGCAATTGGGCATTTGTGAGTTTATAAGGCAGTTTTTCGATCAGTTGCTCCACAAAATCATCCGACTGGAAAGAAAACTGATTTTTCTCTTTTTCCTTCTTTTCCTTCTGATATTGCAGGTTTAAGATAAATAAAAAGAGTTCGTCAAACACAAGCCGTTTTCTTGCCTCGATCAACGTCTCCATATCGTCCGGGAAATGAATCTGTTTGATCGCATAATTATACTCACAGAGCTGATGCTTTTCCCGCAGTTCTGTCGGCAGATAATCCCGGAATAAATGTTCTTCCTCCAAAACAGACCGCTCTGCTTTCAGCATAAGCTGATTTGATAATCCTTTCGGCAGGGTGTAAACCGGAAGCAGCAAATGTTCCATCGCCTCATATTTTTCCGGCGTATAAATTGCCGGCTGCTCCATGACAAACCTTCCGTTTTTGTGTTGTACCTTGCCGTAAAACACATAATTTTCGCCCGGATGAAGGCTGTTTTTGATGTATGGAAGCCGAAACCACACCAGTTCCAGGCGTTTTCCCATGCCGGCAATCGAAGTCACCGTGATCTGCATGCTGCGCACTCTCTTCACAACCGGAGTCTGCCGGATCTGCCCTATGACTGCCGCAGTCTCCCCCTCCACCACTTCGTCAGGACGTTTGATCTCCGGGAACTGCACATAAGTTCTTGGGAAATAGGAAATCAGATCCCGGATTGTCTCAATATTTATTTTAAGAAAAAGACCGGCTGTTTTATCGCCGATCCCTTTCACTTCTTTTATGGATGAATTTAATCTCATACTTTTATTCTACGGAAATCACATAATAGTAAATTGGCTGTCCACCGTAATGTACTTCCACTTCTACATCTGGATATTCCTCTTCCACTTTTTCTGCGATCTCGTTGGCAGAATCCTCGTTCATTTCCTCGCCATAGTAAATACTTAAAATTGCAGAATCCTCATCGATCATTTCACCGATCATCTCAAGAACCGTTTTCTCCATGTCTGTGCCAACGGAAAGAATTCCCTTGTCACCGATTCCCATGTAGTCATCCTGTTTGATTTCTTTGTCATCGATCACAGTATCGCGGACTGCATAAGTCACCTGACCGGTCTTGACCAGCTGGATTTCCTCACCCATACGCTCCGCATTGTCTTCCGGTGTGCTGTCCGGAATATAATTGACAAGTGCTGTAATGCCCTGTGGAATCGTCTTGGTAGGAATTACAATAATGTTCTTATCCTCTGTCAGGGAAGCTGCCTGATTTGCTGCCATTATAATATTTTTATTATTTGGAAGAATGAAAATATTCTTTGCATTCACTTTCTCGATCGCATTGAGCATATCTTCTGTACTTGGGTTCATGGTCTGTCCACCCTCGATGATATAGTCCACGCCCAGTCCACGGAAAATCTCATTGATGCCCTCTCCGATACTTACCGAAATAAATCCCATCTCCTTTTCCTCTGCTGGAACTTCCGGCTCATTTTCCTCTGCTGCTTTGATCTCATTCTCTGCATTTGCAGTGCTCTGCATCTCTTTCTCTTTCATTGCAGAAATCTTCTCGTCACGCTCTAAACGCATGTTCTCAATAATAATAGTTGTAAGACTTCCGTAAGTAAGACCTCTCTGCATTGCCATACCCGGATCATTGGTATGTACATGTACTTTCACGATCTCATCATCTGCAACTACAACAATAGAATCACCGATGGACTCTAAATAGCTCTTGAACTCTGTCTCCTGATTCTCTGTGAACGGATGCTCTAACATGATCAAAAACTGTGTACAGTAAGTGAAGGTGATCTCCTGCTCTGCCTGTGCGTCAATATAAGGATTAGAAGCTGTGCCCTGACTGCTGCTTCCTGTAGAAACTGTCTCAACCTTGTAATCCACTTCTTTGCCCATAAGAGCATCAAATGCACCTTTTAATACCTGCATTAAGCCCTGTCCGCCGGAATCCACAACGCCTGCCTGTTTTAAAACCGGGAGCATATCCGGTGTCTTGCTCAGAACATGGTCACCCTCTTTGATGATCTCCTCACAGAAATATGCAAGGTCGTCTGTCTCCTCTCCTAACTCGGCAGCTTTATCAGACATTCCTTTGGCAACCGTAAGTATTGTTCCCTCTTTCGGTTTCATAACTGCCTTATATGCAGTCTCGGTTCCCTTCTGAAATGCATCTGAAAGAATCTGTACGGTCAGTTCATCATATTCTGCGATCACCTTTGTAAAACCACGGAATAACTGGGATAAGATAACACCAGAGTTACCTCTTGCCCCGCGTAATGATCCGGAAGAAATTGCTTTTGCCAATGAAGCCATGGTTGGATTTTCAATCGCTGCAACTTCCTTTGCTGCTGACATAATTGTCATTGACATATTGGTTCCGGTATCTCCATCTGGAACAGGGAATACATTCAGCTCATTGATCCATTCCTTCTTAGCCTCTAAGTTGTTAGCTCCTGCCAGAAACATTCTGGCAAAAAGTTCAGCATTTATTGTAGTGACTTCCACTTTTAAAATCCTCCTTAATCAATGACACGTACGCCTTCAACGTAAATGTTAATCTTCTCAATCTCCATTCCAGTGAACTCTTCCACTTTGTATCTGACTGTCTCAATCAGATTGTCTGTCACTGTACTGATGCTCACACCATAAGAAACGATCACATGAAAATCGATTGTAATTTTATTATCTTCATTCACAGACACGTTAATACCATGTGTCAGGTAATCTTTCTTCAATAATTTTACCAGTCCGTCTTTCATATTGACAGCAGCCATGCCTACGATTCCGAAACACTCTACCGCAACAGAACCTGCATATAATGCAATTACTTCAGGGTCTATCGTAACCTTACCTAATTTGGTCTCCATCTGTCCATTCATACTCATTAACCATGCCTTTCTTTATATTTGTAAGAAAGCCACTGGCTGACCAGTTTTCTCTCTCACACATAATAACGCTAGTTTAGTGTCTATTATAACCGCTTTTTTCCAAAATTCATAGTCATAAATTACATTTTTTATATTTTTTTTAATTTTCACTTGCAATATCTTTTTTTTTCTGATAGAATAAATCATGTTGTGAGCCTGTTCATACATATAGGCTTAGAAAGATGCGAGGAGGTGCAAAGCAAATGGCAAATTGTGCAGTTTGTGGAAAAGGCAATCATTACGGAATTAAAGTAAGCCATTCACATAGAAGATCAAATAGAGTTTGGAAATCAAACATCAAACGTGTTAGCTGCAAAGTTAACGGAACACCTAGAAAATTATATGTATGTGCTTCCTGTTTGAGATCCGGAAAAGTTGAGAGAGCTTAGTCTTGAAACGTAGAGAACTGCATTGCAGTTCTCTTTTTTTAATCGGAAACCTGCAACGTAACTTTCCGATTTTTAAAAATGCTCCGCAAGGATACGAATTTCAAATTATTTCATCCCATAACCGTCACTGTACACTGCTCTGTTCATGTACGGAAATCCAACGATACCGCACACTAGTACACCGAATAATAAGTTTCTGATACATTGACGCCGGATGAATTTATTATTCGGTGTACTAGCAACCACAAAAAAGATAATATCCAAGCAGGATACAGCCGATCATAATTAAAATCCCACAGAAATCGCCCGGGATCAGAAACATCGCAAGCATTCCAAGCCCAAAAAAGAATAACGCAAAGCCTATGATACGTTTCATACGGACACCAAAAAAGACATATATCACTATTAATATATGCCTTTTTGTATACTCATATCCTACTACTTTTGTATTAATTTTTTATTTTCAATATATATTACACTGTCTGCCGCCTCATCCAATTCATCACTATGCATGACAACCAATATTGTTTTTTCTCCTTTCAATTTCCGAATGTATGCCACCACATTCTCCTGTGTTTTCTTATCCAGATTTGACAAAGGTTCATCTAAAAAAAGAATCGGGCTATTCAAGCCAAAAACTCGTAACAGCGCAAGTTTTTGCTGCTGTCCGTAACTTAAATTCACAGGATTGCTTAAAATTTCCTTATCCGAAAAATCTACCTGTAATAAATGCATAAGTTCTTTATCAATAGGAATCTCATACATGTTTTTCATAAAATCTCCATCAACTGTAAAGATTGGATAGGTTAAAAATGCTGCCTCATCCATTTCATCGGTAAGTATGAACCCACCTCGTGAAAAAGATAATTTAACGTTTCCAAACAGTAAATTCAAAAACATACTTTTTCCGCTTCCATTTTCTCCCTTTATTACATATAACCCACCCTTTTTTATTTTGAGTTTATCAATATGAAACAGAAAATCTGTTTTTTCCTTTCCTTTATAGAAATCATACTTTTCTGTGAAAAAAAGATTTTCTGTATTTGTCATATATTTTTTTGTTTCTTTCGGAATCTTTGCATCATCTGATAATTTATCAATACGTGCCACATGTACCATATTTGCCCTGTATCTCATCAAAATAGCACATGCTGTAGTAATTGGATCAGAGAAATACGCCATATATTGATACATCATCAGAAATTCTCCAATCGAAATCTGTTGATTCAAAACTAAATTTCCTCCTATAAACAAAAACACCACTAAACACACCTGATCCAATATATTGGGAGCCTGTCGGCATAAACATTCTAAAAAACGATACCTTAAAACATGTTTTTCATACGGAACAATATTTTGTTTATATTCATCTGCAAAGAATTTTTCTCTATGTAACGCATTGATTCCAATTTTATTTTCGATAATATTTCGAATACCATTTAAATATCTATCCTGCTTTACCATAACATTTTTTTGCATATCAAATAGCGGTTTCGAAATATTAAGGGAAACAATTATTAAAACGATTCCATATACGATAAAAAAAATGCCCAGATAAATATTGGTCATAAAAACTACTGCAAGGATTCCACACACGTAAATAAAACAACTAATTAAATTCAGATGTATTTCTTCATATAAATCTCCATAAGCAGCACAACTGTTTGAACACACATTATAATAATATCCTTTGTCCTCATCTGCATATACAGACTGATTCATATTTAATATGTCTTTTGCCGCCTTTATCTGCAATCTAAATGTATTTTTTATTCCAATCTTAATCGGGTTGTATGTAATAAAGTAAAACTTCATTATCATCAGCAGACTTGTAACTCCGAACGTAATCATAAACCATGGCAGTATCTTTTCTTTATTATTCGCCATTAGAATATCATCTATAAGGTAACTCAGCAATTTTGGAATTAACAATGTCAAAAAAGATGTCAGTGTCATCATCAGAATTTGCAGCGGATATTTTTCTAATTCTTTTGTTTTCATTTTTCACAGGCTCCTTAAGCTTTCTGGATTTATTTAAGAAATATGTTTAATATAAGAAATCAAAATATTCTTTAATTCATATTTTTCATATGTACATGCCCCAGCTCTCAAATTGTATTGTATTATGCACCCACCCAAACATAATGGTAATATATTGCATTTTTTGCATTCTTTGCAAACAGAAAACATTTTTTTATTTTCAATATCGACATCAAAAAAATATTTTTTCTCTTGATCCATAGAGCCACTGCAAAAAGTACAGTAACCTTCTGGACTAATTGCATATGCATTTCCATATGGAAATTTGCATGGTGTACTTCTAGGAACTGGCAGTTCGAATTTTCCTTTTTGTTCAGACCATAATAATTTTATTTGATATGCCACTTCTGCATACTCTTGTACAGAAAGCATTTCAAATGAATCATCTTGATGATATTTAATTGTACGATTTGGATTAATTTCAATTCTTTCATTACCAAACTTCTCAAATATATATTTATGTAATGCTATGATTTCATCTTTATTTTCTTTGCAAATATTAGTCCGAAGCAAAACTTTTGCTTGTGAGAAATTCATTATATTCTCAATAAGTTCAATCTCCTCTTTAAAATGGAAATGGTCGGACACTCTAAGTCTATCATGTGTTTTTTCAAGTCCGTCAAACGTAAGCTGTATTGACGAAAACTTTACTTTTTGTAATAATTCTTTACTTAACATTGAACCATTAGTAGTTAAAAATGCCTTATACACAATTCCAATTTTATCTGTAATCTTTTTAATATTTTCATCCAAATAAATTAAAACAGGTATATTTAACAACGGTTCTCCACCAAAATAATGAATATTAATCCCCTCAAATATGTTATCATTTAAAATTCTGTCAATCTTTTCTATAATCATGTTTGCAACTTCTGTAGTCATCAATTTTTCATTTTTATTCTGATAACAATATACACATGAGAAATTACAATAATTAGTTAGTGCAATTGTAAGTTCTAACTCTTTCTGTCTCTTTTGAATATTATGATTTATTTCTCTTTCAAGCAATGCAATCTCATCTTCATTATCATCAACCCAAAATCGGTTTACTCTTAAATATTCTCTTTCTTCTTCCGTAAATATGTCATTGTTTATTTGTATTAAACCGTTGTTATTAGTATTAAAAATGTATTTTTGATTTTCATATTCAAATCTATAATTAAAAAGAGATTCTTTCATTTTTTTATTGCTCCCAAAATTTTTAAGGGATTCCAATATATTAGAATCCCTTCTTTTTTATTAAAACTGTACACCATTGCAACACAAATCTATATGTTTTGAATCAGGTTTTTCTTTGATGACCTCATTTAAAATCTTCATTCTGCTACCTCCTTTTTTATTTGTTAAGCTTAACATGTGATTATTATATCTATGTATATATCAAAAAAACACGTCAGAATTGGAAAAATATATTTTCCAATTCTGACGTAGTTTTTTTTAATTATCAGCGTTAATATTAGTAAAAAATTTAATACACAAAGGAGAACATGTTAAATGAAAAAATTTCAAAAATTAATATTTACACTTTGTCTTACACTATTTTCACTTAATATCTTGTTATCATTTTCTTCAAAAAAATATGAAGATATTCCCTGTCCAACTCGTATCGAAAATGATGTTGATATAAATGAAATAGCCTAAACAATCTCAATATCAGACTGATAAAACCTCTGATATCCATTTTTCAGTTTTTCTGCCAAGATGTTATCCTTGCGTGCCAACGCAAGATAATACGCCTGGCGATACTGCTGTTTTCCAATATTATAATATTCTTCTTGTAATTCATTTTCATATAAATTTCTATAAATCCAGCTCATATCATTAATTGCGATACATAATTTATACCCATAATCATATTTTAAGGACAATTTTTTTACACATTCAGTCATTTTAATTGCAGCATGATACTTTTCTTTTCTTCCTAATGCATATGCCAGATTACGTAAAATTGTAATTTTTAATTGAATACATTTTTCACCACTGATATAACCATTCTGAAAACACTTCAACAGCATATTATAAATTTGGATCTCGCCCTCCGGATTGCCTGTTCTGGCATTACATGCCGCAATATTCATAAGAATAATTATTTCATGCTCTGTATAGGGATATACTTCAGCACAACTTTTATGTAAAAAAATTTTATAATCCGGTACTGTCAGCATCAATGCATGCTCCAGATATAATTTTTCTGTCTCAGCGCTTATTTTTCCATTCCCATGATCAATAATCGCTTTTATGCCCTCTACATACTGTTTATTTTCCGGTGTATCTCCAATGTTCTCCCTCACATTCCCCAAAATCGAATCAGCAAGCTGATAATCAAACTTTGCAATCGCATTTTCAATTGCAGCCACATCATCCAGCAGATCAACATCTTCCCCACTACACACTGCATAGAACTTGTCTGTGTTTCGTTCCAGACGCTCCATAATTTTTTTATAAGTGTCACCCTTTATCTTCGTTTTTCCTCTTTCAATTCTAGAAAAAGTTTCCACTGAGCAGATGCCCTCACTTATAGCTTCCTGCGAAAGTCCCACTGCTTTTCTTGTCAATCTGATAACATCATTTGCTCTGTAATTTGCCAATTTAATTTCTCCAAACAGTATTTGTAGATTTCTTCTTTTTCTTCTTTCTTCCCCATAACGCCAAAAACAACATATGCCATAAAACATTCTCTTTTACATTCATCTTGCCATTCACGATTCTTATCTATACTATTCTGGACACAACTCAACACCTGTGCTTTTAAGAAATGCAATTCGCCAACATATTGCATACTCCGACCCACTGAAATAATGTCCAATGCTCTTTCTATTGATGCTAATGCCCTATTATATTTTTCTAATGCAATCTCATATTTTACACAATCTACCAGAAGTGGAATTTCTATTTTTTCCTGTTGTTTTAAACTATAAAACTCTGTCACAAAATCCATAATTAAAAATAATTCCACTTCATTACATTCGCATTTTCGGTCATTATATGTTATATGCATACGAATCAATTCTATTTCAACAGGACTATACAACCTTCTGCTGACACAATTTTCCAATAAATAGTCTGGTATCGTATAACGTATCGCCCGCAATAGCAATGCTGAAAGTTTCTCTGTTATTTCATTTTGAGCAATTAATATCCGGCACTCCATATAACAGCAAAATTGTTCATGTACTTTTCCCTCTGCTGGCATATGTTGTCTGTATAAATTAATTTTTTCTTTTGCCTTTATATAATTTTTTTCTTCAATATTCTCATTAATTTCAATTCGCAATTGATTCAGATAATAATCTTCCGCATTTAAAATCAATTCAAAGCGTGTAACTTCACGTCCGATTCTGCCAAGCAGCATTTCACTTGTAAGCGAATCTAATTCCCTGCTTCCCTGTTCAACGCGCGACAAAGTCGACTGCGAACAAATCCCCGAGCACACATCCAATAAACTTAAGTGTTTTTTCTCTCGTGTACGATATAACAAAACACCTAATGTTTGAAAATCCATTAAAATTATTCCTCTTTATTGACAGAATCACTTAAAATCTGCTCCATCTCTTTTGCTGCTGTTTTCTTTGCAACTGAATCATCTTCTGATTCTTCCACAACATTCTCTTTCTCACCTTTTGATGTGAATTTGTTCACAAAGTCCGGCACCATATCCAGCACTTTCGTAAGTCCATCCTGATTTTTGATGTTGACAAGCTTGGTTGTTCCATTCTGGATCACTAACACAGCGCTCGGTGTGATCTTTCCGCCCATACCACCGGCACCATTGTTTTTCTTCTCCTGGCTGAACGCTCCGGCTGCCACGCCAAAGGAAACATCCACCAATGGTAAAATAATGGTATCACCGATATGGATTGCATCACCAACCACCGTTTTTGTTGTAATAAAACTGTCCATTCCCTTGAATAAAGATTCTACTGTTGTATGAAAACTATTGTCTCCCATTGTTACTGCCACCTTTCTATTTTTGTTCTATTTGCAATGATAAAATATTATGTTTTTGTCTGTCCGGTATCTTCACCGTTACTGATCTCTGCATAAACGTTTCGTTCTTCCGAAACTGTTTATCTCTTATCCAGTATTTTTTTCAAAAAACACCTCAGATCCTTATCTGCCACAATTCGAATAAACGTGATCAGCAGGAAGATCAATTGGATTCTGCCCTTCATATCATAACTGCCCCTGATATAATATGATTCAGACTCAAAATCAGGGAATATATGAAAGTCATACTGATACAAAAAAGGCATCATGCACAAAATACCTAACACCTGTCCGGTAAGCGCCGGATCAGCCAGCGCAAACGTCAGTTCTGTATGGATTTTCCGAAAGCCAAAATGTTTGAGCAGATATAATAATTCTTCCCACAATCGCCTCACAGCATACTGATTTTTCGTGTCCGCCACAATCTCTTTGACTTTTACCACGAACTCTTTGAAACTGATCAGCCTCTTTTGTATGCCAATGAAAAAATTCTTGATTTTTTTCATGAAGCTTTTTATTTTATCCCACATCCGCATGAAAATATTTTTTCCGGATGGTCGGGAATTTTTATCGGATGATTTTCTGTTCTGCTTACCCTTGTGAGAATCTACCTCTTGATCCTGCTCTGGCTTAATCGGAGTTTTCTCCGATTTATCTTCTTCCCCGGCAGCGGAAACAAGATCAGAAACAACCTCTTCCACCCCGTCTTTTACTTCAGGAACAGCTTCCTCCTCCAGCTCTTCTTCCGATACTCTCTCTTTTTTCTTCGGACGAAAGCCAAATATCCGGACTTCGCCGTTCAATTCCTGCTCCTGAAACGTAAAATCATATCGGAATATCGAACATAACCAGCTTATTTTGCCCTCTGCGGTAATATTGTTATCGACTGTTCCTTTCACGGAATAACGTACCGGTACAAACAATAAGACTGCCAGCAGAAAAAGCATGATTCCAAGAATCACCAGCAGCACAATCCCAATGATTTTTAAGATTGTGAGTAACACGGCGGTCATTCTGCTTTTCTCCTCCTTTTTTCCCTGAGATATGAAGCCACCTCAAATGCCCCGGTCTGGCGGTAAACTTCATCGATCACAGACGCAGCGACTTCCACTGCCTCATCATATCCTTTTGCCAATCCAATAACATATAACTGCTTCTTCGGGTAGCCCTTTTGCAGCAGTTCATGCGAAGGAATGATATCTAATAAATTCTTCTCACCTGATGCCAAAGTGATCACGTAAATATTAATCTGCCCTGCATTATGACGAATTTTCCATTTGATCTTATTTGTCTTATGTACGATGCTCTCACCTACGTATAAATCGTCATACCATTTCATGCGAATCCTCACATTAAAAGTACTTGTGGCTGCCCCACAAATTGTTTTTCTTCAACTCCAGATATTCATTATAAGCTTTCTCTAAAATCTGCTTCTCATTCGCAAATTTGAGCAGATGGTAAGCCTCATGATATTTGTAATATCCGGAATCAACAAAATATTCCTCACGCTGTGGTTTGCTGTAATAACTGTCTGCCATCATCAGATACCAGTGTACTTCCTTCTCCACGGTATCCTCCGGCACGGTAAACGTATACTGGCTCTTTCCAATATACTTAATGATACTTGCCGCCGCTCCTGTCTCTTCTAACACTTCACGAGTTGCAGTATCCCTGAATTCTTCCCCATCTTCCACAGTTCCTTTCGGAAGAACCCAGCCCTCATATTTATTCTTATAATTCTTATATAAGAGAAGTATCTTACCACGGAATATTACCACACCACCACAACTTGTTGCCTCGATCATTGCAATACCTCCTGATGTGGTTTTTTGTTATAAGTATAATACTTTTCGTTTTTTCATGCAACCAATACTGAAATATCTTTCCTGCCCCGTTTACTGATAATATGCATCAAAAATCTTTTTTGCGATTGGAACTGCATACTCACTGCCTGATCCGGAATCCTCCACGATAACCGCAACTGCGATATCTTCCTTGTCCTCACGGTGGGCATAACCCACAAACCATGCATGGGAAGCCTTTGAGGACGTTGAAAACTCTGCCGTTCCTGTTTTTCCCGCGGCAGTATAACTCTGCCCCGAGAGACGTTCTCCGGTTCCATCCTCCACAACTTCTCTCATGAAGGTCTGCATTAAAGATGCATCCTCCGTTGACAAAAGTGTTCCATATTCTGTCGGTTCATATGCATCAACCACGATACCATTATAATTTTCCGTGTGATCGATCAGATAAGGGTTCATAAGCACTCCGTCATTGGCGATCGCTGACACAACAAGCGCCATATGCATCGGTGTCACCAGCGTTTTTCCCTGCCCGATGGACGTCTCTAACACCGTAGACACATCTGCATCCGCATCCAGCGAGAAACTGCTCTTTGAGGATTCAAACCTGAGTGGAAGGCTCGTATTAAAGAGCATGCTGTCGCACAGCTCTGTAAAAGAATCCGGATTCAGAGTAAGACCTAACGATGCAAACGAAGAATTACAGGAATCGGCAAATGAGCCGATCAGATCTTCCTGTCCGTGTCGCTTGTTTTTGTAACAGTGAATGACAGAATCCCCCTCTGTGAATTTACCATTGCAGTCAAAGGAGTAATCTTCATAATCACTGTTTTCATGTACATATTCCAATGTCGTAAAAATTTTAAACACAGACCCCGGCGGATAAAGTCCCTGCGTCGCACGGTTTAGCAGCACAGAGCTCTCACTGTCTTCTGCTGTCAGTTCATCCCAGTCTTCTGCGATATTATTTGGATCGTAATCCGGTTTTGACACCATGGCAAGTATTTTCCCGGTCGATGGCTCCATCACGACAATGGCTCCATCATATTTTCCTAATGCCTCGTATGCCGTATCCTGCAGATCATAATTTAACGTTGTCACCACATTGTCACCAATGTTCTTCTCTCCCTGAAGTTCATTGACCACTTTCTCCAAAGTCATCGTGTGGGAGCGCAGCAGGTTAAAATTAGCAATCGATTCCAGTCCGGACTTTCCGTTGGTAGAGAAACCAACGACATGCGCAAACATATTGGCATACGGATAATATCTTGTCTCGGTCCCATCCGTATCTGTGATCGTTTCTGCGAGTATGCGGCCATCGGCAGAAATAATTTCGCCGCGCGTCACCTTCCTTGCAAAAAGATCCTGTCTTTTATTATAAGGACTATTGATAAAATCTTCACTTTTTACAAACTGGAAATATGCAAAATATCCCATCATGCAGACAAAAAGTACAAGAACTGCATAGGTAATGACCGTAAATTCCCGGTTGTTTTTACGAGAGTTTTTCGATGTCTGCGTTTTCGAATCCGGTTGTCTTTTTTCTGTTTTGTCTGTTTTTCCTGCTTTTAGACGCATTTATCTCTCCTTCATCCTGTCTCAAAATATACAATCCCTGAATCACTGCAAAAATGATCATAGAACTTAACAGGGAACTTCCTCCGTAACTCACAAGTGGAAGCGTCACTCCGGTAGACGGAATAAACTTTGTGACGCCTCCGATTGTCAGGAATACCTGAAATGCATAAATCGTTCCAAGTCCGAGTGCCACAAGTTTATAAAACTGATCTTTCATCTGCATCGCAATATTTAAAAACATCAGAAAGCAGCTAAAACATACCATGATCAGGCACAGTGCAAAAATACCGCCAAGTTCCTCTGAGACTGCTGAAAAAATAAAATCCTGTTTTACGACCGGTATTTTATCCGGCAGACCCTGATATAATCCCATTCCAAACCATCCGCCTGTTCCAATGGCAAACAGTGACTGCGAGATCTGGTATCCCTCCTTATCGATATATGCCAGCGGATTCTGCCATGCTCTCACCCTCACCCGGATATGGGAAAAAAGATGGTAAGCCACCACAGAAGCTGCGCTTCCGGCGGCAAGTCCGCCCGCAAAATAAAGCAGTTTTTTCGTTGCAACATAAAGCATGACCACATAAGTCACGAAAAACAACAGTGCTGCACCGAGGTCGCGGGATGCCACAAGGATCAGCACATGGATCGCAGCGATCACCGTTGTCACACACACACGTTGAAAAGAAGTATCCTGATATAACATGCCCGCCACAAAAAATACAAATAAAATTTTTACGAACTCACTCGGCTGGATCGAAATTCCTGCAATGGAGAGCGAAATTTTAGCTCCATAACTTGTATTTCCGGCGATCGTCACAACCAAAAGCGCCAGGATCCCAACGATTGCAAATAACCAGTATAATTTCCGCACAAATCCAACCCTGTTGATCAATACCGGGATGATGAGCGAAAATATCATCGACACCAGTGCTATAAAATATTGTTTTCTGGCGCTGTCAAAAGAAAGCCTTGTCAGCATGATAAACCCGATCGTCAAAAGCATGCACAGATTGTTCGTCAAAAGTCTCGATGATCTGCTGTAAAACAATTGATAACAGGTCTGTATCATCGCCAGAAGTACCGCCTGCGCCGCATAAAAAATCAGCATACTGATATCCTCCGTCACCAGATAGATCACCGCAAAGGCATCAAAGTGGATCAGAAAGATTGCTGCGCACTGTCTGCTTAAAATATGTTCTCTTTGTTCCGGTTTGATTTTCTGACGAAATGCCGCAAAGCACTCGTACGTATAAAAAGCAAACATAAAGATCATGAAATATTTTGATATTTCTATGATAAGATTCGTCATGTTTTACTCTACTCCTCTTTTATAATGACCATTGGTATACTCCCCCTGGTACACATCTGCGAGGTTTTTTCTTCCCTCATAAAATACAGTCTCATAAATCGCAAGGATCTGCCGCACTTCCTCCTCACTCTCCACTGTAAAGTTCAGTCTGAAGTTGGAAAAATCTGCTTTTTGCAGCTCCTTCCCATAGCCAAACAACATCAATGGCGTCGTATTATAAATGGTATTATAACATTCCATACAGTTATTTTTGACCGGGAAAAATTTTCCATAGCGGTCTTTTAAATATGTTACTACAGATGTCGTATCACATTTTCCGGTATTGGCATGCACACACTGCGCCGATGTCATCAACGGGAGATATCCATAAAGTACCACCTCGCTGTCTGTATTATCCCTCTTTTTCAGTTCACCACGGTTTAATTCGTAAGGCGCCGTCATACGTATCGGACAAAATTCACGCAATATTTCCTGTGCCCTGTGATTGTAAGTATATAGCCCCTGATCCAGGATCATTGGCATCTGCGGCAGATACCTGTGTACAAACCAGACTGCATCCAGACTCTTCACCACCACTCCATCCACAGAACAGCCGTTCAGTTTTTTCAGGGATCCCAGATAAAAATCTGAGGCATTTTTCCGAAAAACAGATGGAAACACATAATATGCCTTTTTCCCAGCCGCATGAATTTTTGCAGCATCCTCTTTTACTTCTTCCCACAAGTCCTTTCTTCGGTAGCAGCCCTGATCCAGATAAATATCAGAAACCAGTTCTGACTCTAAAAGCGGCTGTAACTGACATCTCTGCTCTGCCAGAGCAGACAAATATTTCTCTGGTGTACCTGTTTTGCTCTCCTGTGCCTTTATTCCGGCACGATCCACCTGTTCCACCTCCCTGCGGAACTGTTCCACACAAAGCTTTTCCAGTCCTTCTAACGCATCTCTTCTGAGCTGGTTTAAGGATTTCATCGGAAGGAAAATGGCATCTCTCATCGCAATGGTAAGATTCTCAAACTCAAACGGTGTGTTTCCTGTTTTCTCCATGTTCTCACGTACCTTTTCCATGGATAAAGGCTGCTTTAATGCAGGCTGTACCACATCACCGCATGCTGTATAACGAAGATCGCCCAGTGTCACGTCCAGTATAGCAGACGAATCTTGGGATAATATTAAATTTCCATTGATTTTTTCTTTTATTTCACCACGGCAGAACTCTTCCCTGACTTTCTCCTGAAGCGCTTCATTTCCTTTTGCATGGTTTGGTTTCTGGAACGTAATCATATCTTTTCCATTATGTTTCTCATAATAACCCTTCGTAAAACCGCTCCGGTTTCCAAAGTCATAAAGCTTTTGCATATCCTCTTTGGATACATGATAGTCTTTCGCACCATATTCGAAATATCGATCTATATATTTACGATAGACAGACACAACACCTGCAGCATATTCTGCCTGTTTCATTCTGCCTTCGATTTTAAACGAGAAAATACCGCTCTCTGCAAGCTTTGGGATATCCTCGATCGTGCAGAGATCTTTCGGGCTTAACACAAATGGCTCACAGGCAATTTTTTTCCGCTTCGCATCGTAAACTTCATAGGGAAGCCTGCATGGCTGCGCACATCTGCCGCGGTTTCCGCTCCTGCCTCCAAGCATACTGCTGAGCAGACACTGTCCGGAATAACAGTAACACAATGCTCCATGCACAAAACTTTCGATCTCGATATCCACATGATCTGCAATATCCTTAATCTCCGCAAACGACATCTCACGCGCTGTCACGACCCTTGTCGCCCCAAGCTCTTTCATCATTTCCGCACCATAACGGTTACAGATAGTCATCTGGGTACTTGTGTGAATATCCATTTTCGGAAAATACTCACGGATAAACTGAAAAGCCCCCATATCCTGCACGATCACGGCATCTAATCCCTGCTCATAATATGGGCGCAGATAGTCATATAACTGCGCTTCTAACTCTTCTTCTTTCAACAGCGTATTTACGGTAAGATAGAGTTGTTTTCCATGTATATGTGCTTCGTCAATTGCACGCAGCAGTTCTTCCTCGGAAAAATTATTGGCATACGCTCTGGCGCCGAACTGTCCGCCACCTACGTACACAGCGTCTGCCCCTGCATTTAGTACCGCCCTGAAAATATCATACGAACCGGCCGGTGCTAATAATTCTAATTGATTTTTTTTCATCTTTTCACCTGTTTATTTTCAAACCTGAACATTGTCTATAAGGAAAAAGGGACGATAAAATCGTCCCCGTATCTATTCTTCTTTTTTTGCGTTCTTTTCTTCTCCGTGCTTCTTTGCACCAGGAACTTTTCCAAGCAGGGCATCCTCTAAAGAAGCCTCCAGTTTTGTTTTGTTTAACAGAAGTTCTTTGTTCGCAGCCTCTAATTTGGCTTTGCTCAACAGAAGTTCTTTATTCTCAGCCTGCAATTCTGTCAGAGTCTTCTCATCGCTCTCGGTTTTGATCTGGTTTGAGATCAGATCATGCTTCAGATTATAAATCTCACGATCCTTCATCTCAATATCCTGTTCTAACTTCTCCACCTGTGCTTTTGCCTTAAAATAATCATCCGCAATATTCAGCTGTAACAGAGTTGCTTTCATATCCGTCGGAAATCTCCGATAGTCTTCCATGGAATCAAACTCATTGATTTTATTGTTGATATAAGCTGCTACCTTCTGCAGATATTCTTCTCCTTCATAGCCGCTTAAAGTATAAACTTTACCGCCAATGATCACTTCAGCACTGGACTTCTCAGACATAACGATCTCCTCCCGGCAGGCTTTTGCCTTTCCCAATATACGTACAAGCTATAGTATATGTTATATATTATATAAGCAAGATATTGTAAAAGCAATAACAACTTGCACTATTTTTCAATTCCAAAATGCTGATAGGCAAGATCTGTTACCATTCTGCCCTTTGGTGTCCGGATCACAAAACCGTTCTGGACAAGATACGGCTCGTAGACATCTTCGATCGTTCCGGAATCCTCCCCGATGGAAGCTGCCAGTGTATCCAGTCCCACCGGTCCTCCCTGAAACTTTTCAATAATTGTCATCAGGATATTCCTGTCATTCTGATCAAGACCAAACTTGTCGACTTCCAAAAGATCTAACGCAAAAGAAGCAACATCTTTTGTGATCTTTCCGTCATATTTCACTTCCGCAAAATCTCTGACGCGTTTTAACAGCCGATTTGCAAGACGAGGTGTTCCTCTTGATCTTCTCGCAAGCTCGTAGGCTCCATCCTCGTCAATCTCAACACCTAACTTCTCTGCCGAATGGATAATAATGGTTTTCAATTCATCCACCGTGTAAAATTCAAGATGATGGATCACACCAAACCTGTCCCGGAGCGGTGCAGACAAAAGACCTGCCCTTGTCGTTGCCCCTACCAGTGTAAACTTCGGAAGGTCAAGACGGATGGAACGTGCGGTAGCCCCTTTTCCGATCATAATATCGATCACGTAATCCTCCATAGCCGGATAGAGCACCTCTTCCACCTGACGGTTCAAGCGATGAATCTCATCCACGAACAGAATATCCCCCTCCTGCAAATTACTTAAGATTGCCGCCATCTCACCCGGCTTTCCAATTGCAGGTCCCGAAGTGATCTTCATGTGAGTTCCCATCTCATTTGCAATAATGCCCGCCAACGTTGTCTTGCCAAGTCCCGGAGGTCCAAAAAACAGGACATGATCTAAAGACTCTCCACGCTGTTTTGCCGCTTCGATATAAACCTTTAAATTCTTCTTGGCTTTCTGCTGCCCAATGTAATCATCTAACGTCTGCGGTCTTAGATTTTTTTCAATTTTAATATCCTCATCCTGAACCTGAGTGGAAATTACTCTCTTTTCCATGTTACCTGTCCTTTTTTACATAAAAGCCATATTTTTCAATGCAGCCTTTAAGATGTCTTCCACATCGGTATCATCTGTAATCTCAATACCGTTTAATGCTTTTAATGCCTCTGAGGAGGAATAACCCAGCGCAACCAGTGCCTCGATAGCCTCATTCTTGGCTCCTTTGGCTTTGTTTTGAACCGGGTTGTCATTCTTCGCTAACTTCTGTTCAAACGCATCCTCAAGGCTCAATTTATCTTTTAATTCCAGAATCAGACGTTGTGCCGTCTTTGCTCCGACACCCGGTGCTTTTGCGATTGCCTTTGCATCATCGCCAAGCACAGCAAACCGGAGGTCATCTGTCGTCATGACAGAGAGGATCGCAAGTGCGCCCTTCGGTCCAATCCCGCTCACTCCAAGCAGGAGTCTGAACACAAACAGATCATCCTTGGTGAGAAAACCAAATAAGATCATCGCATCCTCCCGCACATGCAGATAAGTATAAACTTTTACCTCTTCCCCCATGGACGGAAGATACTGAAAGGTCTGACCGGTCGTAAAGATCTGATATCCGATCCCGCCAGCCTCGACCACGATATAATCTTCACCTGTCTCTTCTAATGTTCCTTTTATATATGCATACATCCTTTTTTATCCTGCTTTCACGAATCATTAAGCAAGTCTGCCAATGTAATAGAATCCTTTACATTCCTCAAGCACAACATTCTGGATCGTTCCGATCATGTCCGCCGTTCCCGGGAAATGTACCGTTGAATTATTAGTCAGTTTTCCGGTGACAAGAGATGCATCCTGTCCGTTCACTTCCTCAACTAATACCGGAAGTGTCTGACCTGTAAGTTTTCCCGCTTTCTCAGCAGAAATTGTCTGAACCTCATGCAGCAGACGGTCAAATCGTTCCTTGATCACCTCTTCCGGAATCTGGTCATCCATTGTCGCTGCCGGTGTCCCGGTTCTCTTGGAATATATAAACGTAAACGCACTGTCATAGCGGACTCTGCGCACAACATCCATCGTCTCCTCAAAATCTTCCTCGGTCTCTCCCGGGAAACCTACGATAATATCGGTTGTAAGTGCAATATCCGGCACTGCCGCCCTGATCTTATCCACTAATTCCAGATAATGTTCCTTGTCATAATGACGGTTCATGATTTTTAAAATGCGGCTGCTTCCAGACTGCAATGGCAAATGAAGGTGATTGCAGATTTTTTTGGAATTCTTCATCACTTCGATCAGTTCATCCGATAAATCCTTCGGATGGGAAGTCATAAACCGGATACGCTCCAGTCCCTCGATCTTTTCAATCTCCTGCAAAAGCTGTGCAAACGTCATCGGATGTTCCAGATTCCTGCCATAAGAATTGACATTCTGTCCCAGCAGCATCACTTCCACAACGCCGTCCTGCACTAAATGTTCGATCTCACGCACGATCTCTTTCGGCTCACGGCTTCGCTCACGTCCACGCACGTAAGGAACGATACAGTAGCTACAGAAATTATTGCAGCCAAACATGATATTCACACCGGATTTAAAGGAATACTTCCGCTCTACCGGAAGGTCTTCCACGATCTTGTCAGTATCTTTCCAGATATCAATGGTCATGGAATCAGACTCCAGTGCTGTCACGATCAGTTCTGCAAATTTATAAATATTATGTGTTCCAAAAATCAGATCCACAAACCGGTAACTGTTCTGTATCTTTTCAACAACGGTCGGCTCCTGCATCATACATCCACAGAGCCCGATCATCATATATGGGTTCTTTTTCTTAAAGCCTTGTAAATAGCCAAGTCTGCCATAAACTTTGTTGTTGGCATTCTCACGAACGGTACAGGTATTATAAATGACAAAATCAGCCTTTTCATCCGGTGCTTCCACATAACCGATCTGTTCCAGGATACCAACTAATTTCTCGGAATCCCTGGCATTCATCTGGCACCCGAACGTCGTCACGCAGAATGTGAGCGGCGCTCCCTTCTGCTCTGCTAATTCTGCAACATATTTTTTTGCAATATCCATGAAATAATACTGTCTTGCCGGCTCCTCGGAAGGAATCTGCTTTTTATCAATAATGGTAATGTTTCTCTTTTCTTTCATTGTATTATCCTATCTTTTCTTAAATTATATCATGAACTTACAGTTCATGATCAACATTCGTCGTTCGCCGAATGCATGAATGCATTCTTCTCACTTGCACTCATTGTATCATACTTTTATCGCTTCTGCAAACATATGTTCTGTTTTTTATAGAACATACCGCAAGTCAGTATTTTATCATTTATTTCCGGATCTGTCCATTCCCGTAAATAATATATTTTGTGCTGGTCAGGGCGATCAGTCCCATCGGTCCTCTCGCATGGAGCTTCTGTGTGGAAATTCCAATCTCCGCACCAAATCCGAACTCAAATCCGTCCGTAAAACGTGTCGAGGCATTCACATAAACACATGCTGCATCAATCTCATTTAAGAACTTCTCCGCATTGGAATAATTGTTTGTGATGATTGCCTCGGAATGGCCTGTGTTGTATTGATTGATATGGGCAATGGCCTCATCAATGGAGGAAACTGTCTTCGCAGAAAGTTTGTAATCCAAATACTCTCTCCCCCAGTCTTCCTCAGTTGCAGGAACAAGCAATTCCCTTTTCATGCAGCCTTCACCTGCAATCTGCATCACTTTTTCGTCTCCATGGACTTCCACGTTCTTCTCTGCAAGACGCTTTATTAATTCCGGCAGAAATGTATCTGCAATTTTTTCATGGATGACAAGCGATTCACATGCATTGCACACACCAATCCTCTGTGTCTTGGCATTTAATATAATATCCATTGCCATATCAAAATCCGCAGTCTCATCCACAAAAATATGACAATTTCCGGTTCCTGTTTCAATGACCGGGATTGTTGCCTGATTTACAACAGCTTTGATCAGCCCTGCTCCGCCTCTTGGAATCAGTACATCCACATATTCATTCATTTTCATAAAGGCTGCTGCTGTCTCTCTCGACGTATCCTCGATCAAGGCAATTGCCTGCTCCGGAAGGTTCTCATTTACAAGTGCTTTGCGGATTGCCGCCACGATTGCAATATTGGAATGAATCGCATCACTGCCACCCTTTAAAATCACAACATTTCCAGTCTTAAAGCAGAGGGCAAATGCATCTGCCGTCACATTAGGTCTTGCCTCATAAATAATTCCGACAACGCCGAGCGGTACACGTTTCTGACCGATCATAAGTCCGTTTGGTCTTTTTTTCATTCCCAGGACTTCCCCGATCGGATCATCCAAAGCTGCAACCTGCCGAAGCCCTTCCGCCATCTGCGCAATCCTCGTTTCTGTCAGGAGCAGACGGTCAAGCAGCCCTTCCGGCATATGATTTTTTTTACCATTCTCAATATCAATTTTGTTGGCATCCAAAATGGAATTTTGTTCTTTCACTAAAAAATCTGCTACTGCAAGAAGTGCCTGATTTTTCGTGTTTGTATCAAGTATTCCAATTTTTGGTGCAATTGCTTTTGCCTGTTTACAAATTTCCAATAATTCCATTCTATACTCCCTTTCTGATCACTTCTGTCTCGGTATATATTTCATGCATTTCGACATCATAAATATCGGTTACCAAAGATTCTTCTAACTGATTTGCATAACAGACCGCATATCGTTTCAGCTTCGGATTTTTTGCAAAAAAGCGGTCATAATAACCCTTTCCATATCCATAACGGCTGCCGTCCCTGCCAAACACGCTTCCCGGAACAATGACCGGCTGTTTGTCCGGAACTGCCCTGACACAGTTTTCCATTGGTTCCATCACATGAAATGCGCCCTCTTTCAACTGCATAAAATCATCTATATAGTAAAAATCCATCTGATTTTCTTCCCTTGTTCTCGGAAGTGCAATCTTTTTCCCATCTGACCATGCCTGTAAAAACAATGCACGGCAGTCCACCTCATTTTTCAACGGATAATAAGCAAAAATTTCCTGCGCATTTTGATACCAGCCGGTTTGAAGCAGCCTCTTTACAATAACACCGCTTTTTTCCGCTACCTCTTTCTCTGACATTGCATTTCGGATTGCAAGATGTTCCTTACGAAAGCTTTTTGGATTTGTTTCCATATTTTTCACCAAGGTTTTCTATGGTTCCATCCTCATTTTGGATATCAATATTATTCAACTGTGCCGTGAGATTCTTCTTCACATCCGCCACAAATTGTTTGCGCAGAAGCGCCTGTTCCTTTTTTTCCGCCTCGGTCAGTCCCTCGGCTTTTGATTTTCTGTATAACTCATTAATTCTGTCGATTTTTGATTGTTCCATTATCCTATTGTCTCCATTATAAAATCTGCGATATGAAAGCTTTCGCTCTTATCGGCTTTAAAAATTGTTCCTGTAAAATCATCATCAATAATATGATGTAAAATGCAGACATCCACGCCATTGGCAATGACCATATCTGCACCGGAAAGCGTTGCAATCTTTGCCGCGGTGAGTTTTGTCGCCATGCCGCCGGTTCCGACATCACTTCCAGTAGAACCTTTCGCCATGCCAAGCAGTTTCGTGTCTATCTTATCTACTACTTTAATTAATTTTGCGTCTGGATTTTTATGCGGATCATCCGTAAACAAACCATCGATATCCGACAAAAGGATCAAAAGGTCTGCTCCTACCAGAGAAGAAACGATTGCTGACAATGTATCATTGTCACCAAACTGCATTTCATAAGTAGAAACTGTATCATTTTCATTTACAATCGGGATTACCCCAAGCCGAAATAGCTCCTCAAATGTATTCTGGGCGTTTTCTCTCGACACTGGGTTTACCATTGTATTTTTTGTCATCAGGATCTGTCCTGCGATCTGGTTGTACTCTGCAAACATTCTCTGATATGTCATCATGAGTCTTGCCTGTCCAACCGCCGCACATGCCTGCTTTGTGGAAATATCCTTTGGCCGCTCATTCAGACCGATTGTCTGCCGCCCCACTGCAATTGCACCGGAACTTACCAGACATACATCCATTCCGCGGTTTCTCATATCACAGAGTTCACGCACCAGATGTTCCAGTTTCGTAAAATTCAGATTTCCGGTTTCTCCTCTGTTCAAAGAAGAGGACCCGATTTTTACAACTACTCTTTTTTTCTTAGTAAAATCAAATTCTTTCTCGCTCATGCTGCCCCTCTTTATGCTACCGTCTATAGGCAATTGCGAAACTCATCTTAATCTTCTTAAATTGTGAGAAATTAACAAAAACATTCAAGTTAGTTTTTTATGAGTTTCGCAATTGTCTATGTAACTTCCATTTTTTCCGGTGAAGTTTGAATACACAATGCTTTCAAAATTATATAGGTTTTTCAAACTTCACGTTAAATATAACTTTAACATATCTTGTTCCAAATATCAAAATACTTTTTCCATTTACCACAGCAAAGTACATATTTTAATCCGACTAAAATAATTCATATGTCATAATAAGCTTAAAAAGGTTGCTATATTAAGTCTGACCTAACATAGCAACCTTTCCCAAGTTCTTTGAAATCTAATATTTGTGCTCTGTCTTATTATCCTAGAGAATGATCTTCTTCGGACACTTCTCAGCACAGAGACCACATTTTGTACATTTTTCCTGATCAATGTATGCAACATTATCCACTACGTGAACTGCATCAGATGGGCAGTTTTTCTCACATAAGTGACAGGCAATACATCCAACAGAACATGCCTTCATAACATCTTTACCTTTGTCTTTGGAGCTGCACTGTACGATATGTTTTGCGCTCACTGGTAAAAGCTCGATCAGATGTTTTGGACATGCAGCAACACATTTGCCACATGCTTTACATGCATCCTTGTCAACAACTGCAACACCGTCTACGACATGGATCGCATCGAATGGACATGCTTTCACACAGTTACCAAATCCAAGACATCCGTAGTTGCAGGATTTTGGTCCACCATTTGGAACAAATGCCATAGCGGCACAATCCTGAACTCCTGTGTACTCATAATCCTGATTTGCTTTCTCACAGGTTCCGGCACATTTTACGAATGCAGCTTTGCGCTCACCTTCTTCTGCCTTTACTCCCATGATTTCACCGATGATGGCTGCAACAGGTGCACCACCAACCGGGCACTGGTTGACTGGAGCTTCCCCTTTTACGATAGCGGCTGCAAGACCGGAACATCCGGCATATCCACAACCACCACAGTTATTTCCAGGAAGAGCTTCTGTCACAGCTACTTCCCTCTCATCTACTTCTACTTTGAATTTTTCTCCGGAAACTCCAAGGAAAAATCCAATTAAAATACCAACACCGCCGACTACAACGGCTGCAAAAATAATTGCTGTAATGTTCATCGTCTTTTTCCTCCTAAATCATTCCTGAGAATCCCATAAATGCGATTGACATCAGACATGCTGTAATTAATACGATCGCTGTTCCCTGGAAAGGCTTTGGAATATCATTGTATTCAATCTTCTCACGAAGTCCAGCCATAATTACGATTGCGATCAGGAAACCAAATGCAGTTGCAAAACCATTTACAACACCCTGAAGAATGTTATATTCTTTGGTAACGTTTGTAAGTGCAACACCTAATACGGCACAGTTTGTTGTGATCAGTGGTAAATACACACCCAAGCTCTTGTATAAAGCTGGCATGGATTTCTTTAAGAACATCTCTACAAACTGTACTAATGCTGCGATAACAAGAATGAATACGATCGTCTGTAAATAAGTAAGGTCAATGCCCTTGCTTAACAGATATTCATTTGCAAGAATATATTTATAAATCAATCCGGTTACAAAAGATGAAATTGTAATAACGAATACAACTGCGCCACCCATTCCGGCTGCGGTCTCAGTTTTCTTGGATACACCTAAGAATGGACAGATACCAAGGAACTGGCTTAATACAACGTTATTTACAATCGCAGATCCGACTGCAATTAAAATTAATTCTTTCATCTGTATCTATCCTCCTACTCTGTTTTTTCAGCTGCTGCTGATTCCGGTTTTTTACCGGTACATGTTGCAGACATTCCACATCCTGCACAATCACCAGTGATACATCCGGATGGTTTTGCAAGTGGTTTGCCTTTTGCTTCCATCTTAGCTCTTACAATATTCATAACAGCAACCAGACATGCAAGTACAAGGAATGCACCAGGTGCCATAACGAAGATTGTGATTGGTGTGAACCAGCTTAAAGAAAGAACCTGTGCGCCAAAAATCTGTCCTGCACCGAGTAATTCACGGAACAGACCGATCAATGTCAGACCAAGTGTAAATCCAAGCCCCATACCAAGTCCATCGAAGATAGAAGGAACAACCGGATTCTTGGAGGCATAGCTTTCCGCACGTCCTAAGATGATACAGTTTACAACGATCAGAGGAATATACACACCCAGAGAGTCAGAAAGACTTGGTGTATAAGCCTGCATCATAAACTGTACAACTGTAACGAGTGAAGCAACGATCACAATGTAAGCCGGCATACGCACACCGTTTGGAATGACCTTACGGAACGCTGAGATCAATAAGTTGGACAATACCAATACTACAGTTGTAGAAAGTCCCATACCAAGTCCGTTGATAGCAGATGATGTAACCGCCAAAGTAGGACACATTCCAAGCATCAGAACGAAGGTCGGGTTTTCTTTGATAATACCGTTATATAAACGTTCTACATTTTTGTTCATTAGTTTGTACCTCCTAATACATTCTGGAAGTATGCGATGCAGGCATTCACACCGTTTGCCATAGCTTTGGATGTGATCGTTGCACCTGAGATAGATTCGATCTCACTGTCAGAAGAAGGTGCTGCTTTTACAACAGTGAAAGAATCAACGTTCTTTCCTTCGAACTGGCTATAGAAAGCTTCTTCCTGTGCTTTCATACCAAGTCCAGGTGTTTCTGCGATATTTGTAATAGAATAGCCATTTACAGTGCCATCATTCTTGATGCCAACAGAGAAAGTAATGCTTGCCTGGCTGGCGTCTTTTGCTGTAACGGTCAAAACATAACCGATCACATTGCCGCTTGCATCGAGTGCTGTATTCACACTGTCAATCTGGTCAGAAAAACCTTTTTCTGTCATGAGTGCTGCTGCTGCGTCCGCATCAAAATCACTGTATTCTTCGAAGGATGCTGCATCTTCAAATACCTGTTTGTAGGCAGCCTGTGTTTTTTCGTAATTTACCTGATCAATGGAAGGTTTGGTAATTCCATAGACAACTCCGAGGATCAAACCAAGAACGACTGTAAATGCGAATAAAACCAAAGCGTCATGTACGATCTTTTTATTCATAATTTACTTTGCCTCCTTTTCAGGTTTTGTTTTCACAACACCAAAAGCGTTTGGTACTGTGTATTTCTCGATCATAGGAACTAAGAGGTTGCTTAAGATAATTGCAAAGGAAACTCCTTCTGCATTGGCTCCGAAGCAACGGAACAGTCCTGTGAAAATACCACAGCAGATACCAAAAATGATCTGTCCTCTTGGTGTGATTGGAGATGTAACATAGTCTGTCGCCATGAAGAATGCACCAAGCATTAATCCACCGCCGCAGAGCTGTGCTGTCACATAGTTCATGTCAAATCCATGTCCACCAAACAACAGAATGAATACAACAAATGTAATAATATAGGAAGCCGGGATTCTAAGGTCGATAACGCCCATTAAAATCAGGAAAATAGCTCCAATTAAAATTGCGATTGCAGATGTCTCACCGATCGTACCTGCTGTCTTACCGATCAGCATGCTCATGGTGTTCACTGCTTCCCCATTTCTCATCTGTGCAAGTGGTGTTGCTCCTGAGTATGCGCCTACAGTGAAGTTTGTCATATCCGCTGCAAATGCGATCAGTAAGAAACATCTTGCTCCGAGAGCCGGGTTCATGAAGTTCTGTCCAAGTCCACCGAACATCATCTTAACAATGACGATTGCGAACACACCGCCGATGACTGCTTCCCACCAAGGAAGGGATGCCGGAAGGTTTAATGCAAGAAGTAAACCTGTTACAACGGCACTTAAATCATCGATGCTGTTCTTTTTATGTACGATCTTGTTGAAGATCCATTCGGAAGCTACACAGCTTGCGATAGTTACTAAAATTAAAATTAACGCTCTGATACCAAAGTTATAAATACCAAACAAACTGGTTGGCAGTAATGCAATGATCACATAAAGCATAATTTTGCTTGTTGTGTCTTTCGAGCGTACGTGTGGTGATGATGAAACATGATATAAATCACTCACGGGATCCACCTCTTTCTTCGTATTTTTTCACAATAAAATCTTATAAAACTCTCTTTATTGTCTGTTTATTTTTTTCTCTTTGCTGCAAGAACCTGTTTTTTCATGGTCTTGATGGACTGTGCCAACTGACGTTTTGCAGGACATGCGAAACTACAGCTTCCGCACTCGATACATTCCAGTCCATGCCATTTTTCAAACTCATCTGCTACACCATGATCTGCCATCTTTGCAAGTCTGGATGGGATCAACTGTTCCGGACACGCTTCCACGCAACGTCCACAGTTAATACATGGAGATGGTTCTGCTTTTGCAACTTCATCCTCTGCCAAACACAACAGGGAAGAAGATGTCTTGGTTGTCGGGATATCTAAGGAGAACATAGAGAATCCCATCATAGGTCCACCGGAGATAATCTTCTCTGGCTGTACTTTGAATCCACCGGCAGCTTCTACTAATTCTGCATAGTTGGTTCCAATGTAATATAAGAAGTTTCCAGGATTTGCAACCGCATCACCTGTGATTGTTGATACACGGTTCATAACTGGTTTTCCTAATTTTACTGCATTGTAGATTGCAATGATTGTCTCTACGTTATCTACGATACATCCTGCATCAGCAGGTAACATTTTGGAGTTGATTGCTCTTCCTGTAACAGCGTAGATCAACTGACGCTCACCACCCTGTGGGTACTTTGTCTGTAATGGACAGACTTCCATACGTGGTTCGTCTTTGGTTAACTCCTGTAATTTTGCGATACAGTCCGGTTTATTATTTTCAACACCGAACACACCTTTTGCTTTATCAAAGATCTGTAAAATAATCTTCATTCCGGCAACTAACTCTTCCGGATTTTCAAGCATTCTGCGGTAGTCAGCCGTCAGATATGGCTCACACTCTGCGCAGTTTGCGATAATGTACTCAATCTTCTCCGGCTCCTTTGGAGAGAGTTTTACATGAGTTGGGAAACCGGCACCACCCATTCCGACAACGCCTGCTTCTTTTACTTTGTTAATGATCTCTTCCTTGGAAAGAGCTGTCACATCCTCACATGGAGTGAACTCAACTTCCTTATACTCTCCATCATTCTCAATGACAATGGAATTCACCATATCTCCAACCGCTACACGGCGTGGTTCAATGGCTTTTACGGTACCGGATACAGATGCGTAGATTGGAGAAGAAACAAAACCTCCTGCTTCTGCAATCTTCTGACCTCTTAATACGGTATCACCTTTCGCTACAATTGGATTTGCTGGTGCGCCGATATGCTGGGATACCGGATAAACCAGATCGCCCTTAGGTAAAACTTCCTTGATTGGCTGATCTTTTGCCAGTTCCTTTCCTTCATAAGGATGGACGCCACCTTTAAATGTCTTTAAACCCATTTTTGTGCCCCGCTTTCTCTTATTTAGTATTATATTTTGCGCTAGAATCACAAAATATCATCAGCATGATTATAACACAGCTCTCCCAGATGAAATATGTTTTTTTTGTATTTTTTTTAGAACCTTTTGACAAGTTTTTAACAATAATATACATATTTTTTAGAATATATAAATAATTTTTACATAATAAAATCTATGTATTCTTTTCGCCGGATATGGTAAACTGTGGGGGTAAACACGATAAAGGAAATGGTATACCTATGAAAATCTGGAACGAAACACACCATCTTACCGATACAAATTTAATTTTAAATGAAACATTCACAGAAGACGCATTTTTCTTCGATATTGAAACGACCGGCTTCTCTCCCACCTATACCTCGCTCTACCTGATTGGCTGTGCGCACCGTGTGGGTGACGATTTTATCATCACACAGTATTTCGCCGAGACAAAAGAGGAGGAAGGCGCGATTCTCTCTGCCTTTCTGCAGGAACTCTGCCACTATCAGACCGTCATCTCCTTCAACGGACTTGGATTTGATATTCCTTATTTAAAAAAGAAATCTGAAAAATATGGTCTTACACACCCTTTTGACGAAAAAGACTATATTGATATTTATAAAGAAGTTTCTGGCTTAAAATTTTTGCTCAAACTGCCAGACTACAAACAGAAAACCATAGAACGTTTCCTCGGTCTCTCCAGAAATGATACTTTTTCCGGAGGTGAACTGATCGAAGTTTACCAGAATTATTTAAAAACTCCCGATGAGCAGGCAATGTTCTTTCTGAAACAGCACAATTACGAAGATGTGCTTGGCATGACCGGACTGATTGCTATCCGCAGTTACAGAAAGCTTTTTGACGGGGCTTTTACTGTGAATTCGACAGAAACAAATATTTACAAAGACCGCAATGGCATCCCTCAGAAGGAGCTGATCCTCACGCTGCAAAACCAATACCCGATCCCACAGCGTGTCTCCTGCCAGACGGATGCATTTTATCTGATCTGTGATGGCATGCAGTCCAAATTGCGGATTCATCTGTTTGAGGGCACATTGAAGTTTTTCTTCGATCACCCGGAAGATTACTACTATCTTCCGGCAGAAGATATGGCAATCCACAAAAGTGTCGCCACCTATGTAGACAAAGATTTCCGTAAAAAAGCAACTGCCGACAACTGTTACACAAAAAAAGACGCTATCTTTGTTCCACAATACGAAACATTGATCACGCCTTTTTTCAAAGAATCAAGCAAGGACAAGCTCACTTATTTTGAACTGACCCGGGAGTTTCTGGATTCTGATTCTCTTCTGCGCCAGTATACCAGTCATGTTTTCCGCCATTTTCTTGCCGCAAAACATTAGCTTTGCTCTGCGTCTGTCCTTTCTTCTTTTTGGATCTGGCAGAACTCAATCGCAAAAATAACCAAAGACATCACCGCGGTCATAATATTGCTGACTGCCATCACAATGCCTGCGCTCACGTTGCCGAGATCTGTGAAATGCTGCAGTCCCCATAACACCGGAATTCGAAAAACAAACACTCTGGAGAAATTCAAAAGCAGTGTCAGTTTTGTTTTTCCATGTCCATACAAAAATGCCATGACCGCAGCGCTCGCGCCAAGAGGAATCGTTCCTAATGCTTCCATTCTGTATATTTCCATGATCCTACCCGCAAATTCATGATCTCCATTTGCAAACAGATCTGCAATCTGATGCAGGCAGAGCAGGGAAGCCGACATCAATACCACACTGAGGGTAAGGTTCATAACAAGTACACACCAGAAAGCTTTCAATGCCCTCTTTTTCTTTCCGGCACCAAGATTCTGGCTGATGATCGCAGAAGCACCCTCCTGAAATCCATTCTGTGGATTTGTCGTAATGCCTCCAATATTGTTCGATATTCCAAGTGCCCCGACTGTGAGTGTACCATAGACGGTACTCATGGAATTGACTACAACTTTTCCCAGTGAAAATGCCATTTTTTCAACGATCACCGGAACAGAAAGTTTTATCATAGGCGCGACTACCAATTTTCGGAATGAAATTGCCTTCCAGGAAAAGCCGAAAACATTTTCTTTTGCATTCATATAAAACACTGCGACACCGAGCAGCGCCAGCTGTGAAACAATCGTCGCAATCGAAATATAATTAATCCCACCTTTTAACACATAAACAAAGAAAGCAGTCAGTGACAATTTAATTCCGATCACCATCATATTCAAATTTAAGATGCGTTTGGAATTTCCTCTTGCCCGCTCAATTGCGATATACACATTATTAAAAAAGATGATGACAAGACTGACTAGTTCCAGAATAAAATAGACAGTCCCCTCCTCGATAAATTCTTCCGGCGTATTCGCCAGTCGTAAAAATTGCGGAGCAACCGGGATCAAAATTGCAAGAATTGCCATGCCAAGCAATCCACATAAAGCAAAAAGTGTGCTCACACGTCTTTTGACCAGTTCAAAATTTCCTTCTCCATAGGCTTCACTGATCTTAATGCTCGCTCCAACCGCAAGTCCACCGCCCAGAGCAGAAATCGCCATGTTGATCTGTGACAGATATGCGACCGTTGACACTGCATTTGCACTGATGTGCGCCGCCATCATCGTGTCCAGTATTTTAAAAAGCTGGTTCAGGCTCTGATAAATTGCAAGTGGATAGCATACTTTCCAAATCACTTTCCACATAGATCCTTCCAGTGCAAATTCCCGGAATTTCCGATCCTTTTCCGATAAAGCAACGTTCATTTCATCTTCTCCTCATGTAAATAACTTTACTTTTTCTATAGTTCCATGATATAACTTTAAAATAAGTATTCATACTGTTTTTATATGCTGTTATTTTATTTTTTACTGATTTTTTGCCATATACTTTCAAAAGGAGAAATTTCATGGAAGAGATTCTTTTATCAGATAAAATCAAAGATTACAAAATTGACTTTGCAGAACGCGATGCTGATTTTCATATGGATCGATTTCACTACCATCCATATTACGAGATTTATTTTCTGCTTTCCGGAAACTGCAGTGCACTGATCAATCATTCTATTTACCACCTGGTTCCGGGAGATTTTGTTCTGATTCCGCAATCCACCATGCACCGTTTTGTGTATGACTGCAATTCGACAGTAAAACGCTACAATTTATTTTTCACAATGGACTTTGCCGCTTCGCTTTTTCATTCTGATACAAAGGATATCCTGGAGCATTTATTTCATTATCCTGTGCTTCATCTTACTTCTCTGCTTCAGGACAATGCCACCCGCTTATTTGATACCCTGCATCAGGAAACCACAAAACAGGACACCTGTAGTCAGGCTGTGATTCCCGCTTATATTTCTCTGATTCTCTCACTGCTTGTAAGAAACAGAGATCACATACAGCTGCAGGATCTCGATTCCGCAGAAAATGCCATTCAGGCATCCGCCCGTTATATATCCACGCATTTTCAGGAACCTGTATCTCTGCATATGGTCGCAGATTATGTACATATGAGTCCAACTTATTATTCCAAAAAATTCAAACAAATTACCGGGGTAGGTTTTAAAGAATACCTGACAAAGACACGCCTCTACGAGGCCACAGAATTATTGACACATACCAGCCTGAACGTGACAGAGATTGCCATCCGCTGTGGTTTTAATGATGGGAACTATTTTGGTGATGCTTTTCGGAAAGAATTTGGTCTCTCACCACTGCAATACAGAAAAAGACGAAAAAACCTTTTGTGATGGTTTTTTCGCCTTTGTAATTCTATTATTCTTTTTCAAAGAAGAAAGATTTATCCCGGACAAATCCAAGTTCCTTATAATTCATAATCTGTTCTGTGCTTCCGATAAAGAGAACTCCTCCCTTTGTCATGCACTGATTGAACTTTTTATAAATCTCATCCTTGGCTTCCTCGGTAAAGTAGATCACAACATTTCTACATACGATCAGATTACAGCCAGTCGGATATGGGTCTTTCAGCAGATTGTGTTCTTTGAATTCCACCCTGCGTTTGATCTCATCTGAGATCTGATAGGATGTTCCAATTTTCTTAAAGTACTTATCCTTTAGATCCTTTGGAACATTCGCAATACTCTTCTCATTGTAAAGTCCCATTCTTGCTTTATCCAAAACCTGTTTGTCAATATCTGTAGCAATTACTTTGATATTAGCAAGTGGTATCTGTCTCGACAAAGCCATAACTAGAGAATATGGTTCGTCTCCGGTAGAACATGCAGCACTCCAGACTTTCAGATTCTTTCCATAGGTTTTGATCAGTTTTGGGAATACCTCCCCCTCTAAGATCTTCCACTGCTCCGGATTACGATAAAATTCAGAGACATTGATGGTCAAAAAGTTGACGAACTGTTCGAATTTTTCCTTATCCTTTTTAATCAGGTCCACATATGCATCATAGGAAGAGATCCCATTCTTATTAATAAGCGTATCAATTCTACGACGCATCTGTTTTTCCTTATAACAGTTCAGATCGATCTTAGTTAACACATATACATCTTTTTTGAATTTTTCATAATTATCAAGCATATTATTCCTCTGTATGAACTTCAGCAGCTTCTACAGCATCCTCTTCCGGTGCCTCTAAGGCTTTGATCGATAAGCTGATCTTCTTGTCATCTTCGTTGAAATCTACAACTTTTGCTTCGATTTCCTGGCCGATCTTTAATACATCAGCTGGTTTTTCTACATGATCTTTGGAAATCTGGGAAACATGAAGTAATGCATCAACACCTGGAGCAAGCTCAACGAATGCACCAAAATCTGTCATTCTTGCAACTTTTCCTTTTACAATATTGCCAACTGCAAACTTCTCTGCTGCTCCGTTCCATGGATTCTCAGAAGGGAATTTCATGCTGAGTGCGATCTTTGTATCGTTGATATCTTTGATGAATACTTTTACAGTATCTCCAACATTAAATACTTTCTTAGGACTTTCTACTCTGCCCCAGGACATCTCAGAAATATGAAGTAATCCGTCTGCTCCGCCTAAATCAATGAATGCACCGAAGTCTGTTACATTCTTAACAGTTCCTTCCATGACATCACCGACTTTGATCTTTGCAAACAGTTCTTTCTGCTGCTCTAATTTCTTCTCAACTAATAACTGTTTTCTGTCACCGATGATTCTTCTGCGTTTTGGATTGAACTCGCTGATCACAAACTGGATCTCCTGATCTTTGTATTTGGAAAGATCTTTCTCATAAGAATCAGATACAAGGCTTGCCGGGATGAATACTCTTGTCTCATCAACAACAACACATAAACCGCCATCTAATACCTGAGAAACTTTTGCTGTTAAAACTTCTTTGTTCTCGAAAGCTTCCTCTAATCTCTTGCTTCCTTTTTCAGCAGCGAGACGTTTGTAAGTTAAGAGAACCTGTCCCTCGCCATCGTTTACTTTTAATACTTTTGCTTCCATTGTATCACCAACAGAAACCATAGTTGTAAGATCTGCGTTAGACTCGTTTGTATACTCATTGCGAGTGATGATTCCGTCTGATTTGTATCCGATATTTAAAACGATCTCATCAGGTTTCACATCGATAACGGTACCTTCAACTACCTCTCCATTTCTTATTGTTTTAAATGATTCCTCCAACATTTGTTCAAAACTCATTTCTGACATTCTTTTGAACCTCCTCAATAATATTGTTTGGGGTAGATGCCCCTGCGGTAATACCTACGTTATCGGTGGATTTTAATCTGGTCAAATCAAGATCCTTTATTGTTTGTATATAGTAAGTATTTTCACATTCTTTTTTACAGATTTCAAATAACTTCTGCGTATTAGAACTAGCCCTGCCGCCAATGACGATCATGGCATCGACTTCTTTTGCAATACGTTCTGCTTCAGTCTGTCTTTCCTCTGTAGCATTGCAGATAGTATTTAAAACAATAATATCATAACCTTTTTCGTTCACAATTTCAACTAATTCTTGAAATTTATTGTAATTAAATGTCGTTTGTGATACAATACACACTTTTTTTTCGGATGAAAGCGTAAATTTTTCCGCCTCCTCACATGTTCCGATCACGGATGTCTCCGCTGGATCAGACCATCCTTTAATGCCTTCCACTTCCGGATGTGTCTCATTTCCAATAATAATAATATGATATCCTTCTCTGCTGTACTGTTCCACAAGACGGTGAATTTTCAACACAAACGGACAGGTCGCATCTACGATCTCAAATCCCAGTGCCTTGATCTCATCATAGATTTTTCTCTCCACACCATGTGATCTTATGATCACGGTTCCCTTTGGTCTGCCCTTTAATTCATCAGTCGAATGGATGACCTGCACACCTTTTTTTTCAAGATCTGCAACAACCTCTTCATTATGGATGATTGGTCCAAAGGTATAGATCGGTGTCTGATTTTTTTCTGCCTCTTTGTATACCGTTTCCACGGCTCTTTTTACGCCAAAACAAAAACCGGCACTTTTTGCTAAAATAATGTTCATAAATCATTCCTTATCTATTCGTTTTCTGATTCCTGCTTCTTTCAGCCGTTTTCCTGTTAACAGCCTTTTTTCTCTTCATAAATAGAGCGGATTGCCTCCACCACCTGATCGATATTCATCTCAGAAGAATCTACCAAAACCGCATCCTCTGCCTGTTTCAACGGAGAAGTCTCACGGTGCATATCCCGGTAATCACGGTCGATGATATCCTTCTCGATCTCATCAAAATCACAGGAAACACCTTTTGCAGTCAATTCATCGTATCTTCTCTGCGCTCTTGTCTTAGAACTTGCGGTCAGATAAATCTTCACCTGCGCATTTGGAAGCACGCATGTTCCGATATCTCTTCCGTCCATGATAACGTCCGTGCTCTCTGCAAGCTTTCTCTGCAGTTCCACTAATTTGGTACGGACAACCGGATATACGCTTGTCGCAGAAGCCATATTACCGACTTCCTCCGTACGGATAAATCCGTTTACATTTTTACCATTTAAAATAACCTGCTGTTCATTATTTTCATAGGCAATGGTCACATCCACATTCGGACATGCTTCCGCAATTTTTGTTTCATCCGAAGAGGCGATTCCGTTTGTCAGGAAATAATATGCCATGGCACGGTACATCGCACCGGTATCTACATAGATAAAACCAAGCTCCTTTGCCAGTTTCTTTGCGATTGTACTTTTTCCAGCTCCTGCTGGTCCGTCGATTGCAATATTCATACTCATAATATATCCATTCCTCTCTTTTTTATCTACTTTTAAGTGATTGCGAAACTCTTATTTACGTTGAGAAGTTTGTGAAGAATTAACAAAATTTTCAAAGACACGCTTTCGCTACGTGTCGCTGGTAACGGTACTAAGAAGCCAGTCATGACTAAATGTCATTCCTACCTTCTAAGGACCGACCGCTCCCCAGTGTCTTCTCAAGCTTTTGTCAATTCTCCACAATTTACGCTACTTTATCTATGAGTTCCGCATTACCTATTATTTGTTTTCGTTATTCGATGCATGTCCCGGCGAGATGTCCGGTAGACCATGCGATCTGGAGATTGAAACCACCTGTCACAGCATCTAAATCCAACACCTCTCCACAGAAATATAAATGTCTGACAAGTTTTGACTCCATCGTCGATGGATTCACCTCACTGACTTTGACACCGCCTTTTGTGATAATTGCCTCATTAAAATCACGCAGTCCATTTAACGTTAACGGAAAAGCCTTGATGAGCCGCACAAATTTCAGTCGCTCCTCTTTTGTGATCTCGTTTACTTTTTTATCCGGATCGATCCCGGATAATTCAATCATGACCGGGATCATTTTTGCCGGGAAAAGCTTTCCAATGGAATTTTTGAACTGTTTGTTCTTTGCTTCCTCAAAATCTTTCAACACACGCTTGTCTAACTGTTCTTCCGTCAATGCCGGCTTTAAGTCGATCTCCATTGCAAGAGGCTCTTTTGCGATATCCGGCCTGATCATCGCACTTGCAGTCAGAATCAATGGTCCGCTGACGCCAAAATGCGTAAATAGCATTTCTCCGAATTCATCGTAAAGTACCTTCTTTCCACGGCAAATACGGACATTGACATTTTTTAAAGAAAGTCCCTGCATCTCCCTGACATAGTCTTCTTTTGCGTTAAACGGCACAAGGGAAGGTCTTATCTCCGTCACAGTATGTCCTGCCTCTTTTGCAAAGCGGTAGCCATCCCCGGTTGATCCTGTTGTCTGGTAGGAAAAGCCTCCGGTGGCAACGATCACGTCATCCGCCTGGATTTTCTCTCCGTCAGAAAGCCGCACACCACATACCTTTTTTTGTTCCTCTTCCCCGGAATCTTCATATAATAATGTGTCCACTTCACTGTGAAGTCTGATCTCCACCTGATCTTTTTTTAACACACGCTGCAGTGCTGCGATCACGTCCGAAGAATGATCTGAAACCGGGAAAATGCGGTTTCCGCGTTCATTTTTTACCGGCAGCCCAGCCTGTTCAAAAAAATCAATGACCATCTGGTTATCATATGCGTAAAATGCACTGTATAAAAACTTCCGATTGGTCATGACACTGTTAAAAAGTACATCCATATCACTGGAATTGGTAATATTACACCGGCCTTTTCCTGTGATAAAAAGCTTCTTTCCCAGTTTCTCATTTTTTTCCAATAATGTTACATGATGACCATTTTCTGCTGCAGCGATTGCCGCAAACATTCCGGCAGGTCCTCCGCCGATCACAACTACTCTACTCATTAAATTCGGTATCTCCTATTTTTCCATATCGCATTTTAATGGAGTCATCAATATAATTGATCTCATCACTCTCATATACCTGATATTCATCCCAGATATCTTCCAACATCTCCAGCGTTTTTGCAACTTTTTTGCGGTTCTTCATGCAAAGTGCAACGATCAGCGCATTGATGACACTGAGCGGTGCTACCAGAGAATCCACGATTGAAGCCATATCACTGTCCGCAATCAGATTGCAGGAGGAATACAGATTCATCGGGGAATGTACACTGTCTGTCAATGTGATTACTTTTGCATTGCGGTTATTTGCAAATTCCATTGCCTTTAAAGTCCGCATGGAATAGCGTGGGAAACTGATCCCGATAATCACATCATCCTTTCCGATCCGCACCATCTGTTCAAAAATCTCACTGGAGCTGCTGGTCTGAAGCAAATGCACATTATCAAACATCAGGTTAAAATAGAATGCCATAAAGGATGCTAACGGCGCACAGCTCCGGATTCCAATAATATAAATGTGCTTTGCGTTTAAAATGGTATTCACTGCGATCTCAAATGCTTCCTGATCGATTTTCTCCAACGTGGTATTGATCTTGTCCGCATCCGAGTGCAGGACCGATTCCAATATTTTCGACTGACTGATTCTTCCATAGGTCACTTCCATACGCTGGATCGAATTCAGCTTGTTTCTCACAAGTTCTTCCAATGCATTCTGGAATTCCGGATACCCTTTGTATCCCAAATGTGTTGCAAAACGCACAACGGTTGATTCACTGACGCCAACTACTTCACCTAATCTGGCGGCTGTCAGAAAAACTGCTTTATCATAATTATCTGTGATATATGTAGCTAATAACTTTTGTCCCTTGCTTAATCTGCTGTAAGATTCATTAATACGATTACTCAGATCACGCGTATTACCCATAGTTCCCCATCCTGTTATCCAATTTCTGTCCGGCAGCTTTTACATAGTATCTGCTGCTTTCGGAACATTTTCAAAATTCCAACATTTTAATTATAGCAAATAGGAACTTTTTTGCAAGAAAAAAGAGGCTGAAAACCAGCCTCTTTTCTGTCCTGTCTTATACCGGATATGCTCCGTTCTTTGTATCTGCTACTGTGGCATCTACTTTTTTCTGCTGAGCTTCTCTATATTTAAAGAAGTCTGTGGCAACCTGTGGGAATAAAGCGTAGGTTAATACATCTTCATCCTGCTGTTTCCACTGTTTCATCTCAGCTTCGATCTTGTCTAATTCAGGTTCAAGCAAGTCTGCATATCTGCATGTGATCGCATTCTTCTTATCCTCGCCAAGAACCTTGTCAACAACCTCTGGATTGAAAGGTTTTACAGTCTGACCATATTTTCCAAGTAAAACGTCTTTTGTCTCTTTTGTAGCAACTTTGTAACGTTCACCCATCAATACGTTAAATACTGCCTGCGTACCAACGATCTGTGAAGAAGGAGTTACAAGAGGCGGTTCACCAAGGTCTTTACGAACTCTTGGAATCTCCTTTAATACTTCTTCGTATTTATCCTCTGCATGCTGCTCTTTTAACTGGGAAACCATGTTGGATAACATACCACCTGGTACCTGGTATAATAAAGTCTTAATGTTAACGCCAAGTACTTTTGTATTCATCAAACCGCTCTCTAATGCTTCTTCTCTCATTGGTCTGAAGTAATCAGCGATCTCTGCAAGTAAGTTCTGGTCTAAACCGGTATCAAATTCTGTTCCCTTGAATGCCTCTACCATAACTTCTGTTGCCGGCTGGCTTGTTCCCATAGAGAATGGAGAGATTGCAGTATCAATGATATCGCATCCTGCCTCTACTGCTTTCATGTATGTCATGGAAGCAACACCGGAAGTATAGTGTGTGTGAAGCTCGATCGGTAATGATGTAGAATCTTTCAAAGCCTGAACTAACTCTGTTGCTTTGGAAGGAACTAAAAGTCCGGCCATATCTTTGATACATAAAGAATTAGCTCCCATATCCTCTACTCTCTTAGCCATATCCATCCAGTATTCCAGTGTATAGGCATCACCTAATGTGTAGGATAATGCAACCTGCGCATGTCCGTTCTCTTTGTTGCAGGCGGTAACTGCTGTCTGAAGATTGCGGATATCGTTTAAGCAGTCGAAAATACGGATGATATCAATACCATTTGCAATTGATTTCTGTACAAAATACTCTACAACGTCATCTGCGTATGGACGATATCCTAAAATATTCTGTCCACGGAACAGCATCTGTAATTTTGTATTTTTAAAGCCATCTCTTAATTTACGAAGACGCTCCCATGGATCTTCTTTTAAGAAACGAAGGGATGCATCGAATGTAGCACCACCCCAGCACTCAACAGCGTTGTATCCGACTTTATCCATTTTATCAACGATCGGAAGCATCTGTTCTGTTGTCATACGTGTTGCGATCAGGGACTGATGCGCATCACGCAGAACGGTTTCTGTTATTTTTAAAGGTTTTTTAACAACTTCTGCCATGATTTTCTATTCCTCCTAAATTCCAAAGATTGCCATGAATACACCGGCTGCTACTGCAGTACCGATAACACCGGCAACGTTTGGTCCCATTGCATGCATAAGTAAAAAGTTTGTCGGGTCTTCTTCTGCTCCGACTTTCTGTGACACACGGGCTGCCATTGGAACGGCAGAAACACCTGCAGAACCAATCAGTGGATTGATCTTGCCCCTTGTGATCCAGCATAATAATTTACCAAATAATACACCGGCCGCAGTACCGAACATGAATGCTACAAGACCAAGGATAACGATCTTGATCGTTGTCCAGTTTAAGAATGCCTCTGCACTCGTGGAAGCACCAACTGATGTACCGAGTAAAATTACTACGATATACATTAACGCATTGGATGCTGTCTCTGATAACTGACGGACAACTCCGGATTCGCGGAATAAGTTACCAAGCATTAACATACCAACCAGTGGAGCTGTTGTAGGAAGGATCAGACACACCACAATTGTTACCACGATAGGGAATAAAATCCTCTCCAGCTTTGATACCGGACGCAGGTTCTCCATCTTGATTGCACGCTCTTTTTTGGTTGTAAATAATTTCATGATCGGAGGCTGGATAATAGGAACTAACGCCATGTAGGAATACGCTGCCACTGCGATTGGTCCCATCAGGCCTGACTGTCCTAATTTTCCTGCAAGGAAAATAGAAGTAGGTCCGTCTGCACCACCGATGATAGAAACAGCCGCTGCTGCTTTATCATTAAAACCTAATAAAATTGCAAGGAAGTATGCGCCAAAGATACCAAACTGTGCCGCTGCTCCAAGCAGGAAGCTGATCGGGTTTGCGATCAATGGTCCAAAGTCTGTCATCGCACCTACACCGAGGAAGATCAGTGAAGGCAGGATCGACCATTCATCTAACGTGTAAAAATAATGGAACAAACCACCGACACCATTGCTCATCATTTCCGGTTCTGCAAAAATATCCGGGTAGATATTTACAAGCAGCATACCAAATGCGATCGGAACCAGAAGCAATGGTTCAAATCCTTTGGCGATTGCAAGGTAAAGGAATACACAGGCAACAAGGATCATGATGAAATTTCCGACTGTCAGGTTAAAGAAGGCAGTCTGGTGAAGGAGATTGTCCATTGTCTCCATAAAATAACTCATAGTTATCCTCCTAAAATACTAGTTTAATGTAGCAAGTAAAGCGCCTGCTTCTACCATATCACCAACATTTACATTGATACTTGCAACAGTACCATCCTGTGGTGCAACAACTGGTGTTTCCATTTTCATGATCTCTAAAACAAGGACAGCGTCACCTTTTTTCACTGCCTGGCCTACAGAAGCTTCGATCTTAAATACTTTTCCTGCTGCTCCTGCCTCAATCTTAACGCTTCCTGCGCCACCTGCCGGTGCTGCTGCCTTTGGAGCTGCTGCCGGAGCGGCTGGTGCTGCTGCACGTCTTGGTGCTGCTGCCGGAGCACTTACGCTTCCGTTCTCTTCTACTGTAACATCATAAACATTTCCATTTACGGTAATTGTATAGCTTTTCATTTAATAAATCCTCCTGATCATAAAGGTAATCAATATCTTTTATTTCATATTGTGACTGGTTCTTTTATCTTCTGTGGATAGAACGAACGACAAAAGAATCTGTGGATGTTCCTTCGCTTGCTGCGATCGCTGCAGAAATAACAGCTACAAGTTCAAGGTCATCTGTAAGGTTTTCATTTACTGTCTCAACTGCCGGTGCTTTTGTTGCTTCTGTTTTTGCAGTTTCTTTCTTCGGAGCACCAACTTTTGAAATAAACTTAAAGCAGTAAATGATCAGACTGATAAGTATTAATACACAGAATACAGTTCCCATTCCCATCAAAGTATTGAGAGCTGCCTTTTCTAACTTCTCGCCTAATGTATACACGATATCTGCTGTTGCATCAGTCATCTCGATCTCTTCTGTCAGATAATTGTATTCATAGACGAATGTTACGTCCACATCTCTCTCAGAAAAATTTACGATCTGGTCAACGGTAACAGTATCGCTTGTCTTATCAATAGAGAACTCACCCAGACCAACAAATGTACCCACATCAGATGTCGTGTCCAGCCATGACTGTAAAAGACTGATCACAGCTTCTGCCTCTGTGTATTCTCTTCCATACTGTTTTGCATACTGCTTTGCATACTGCTCATTTGTCTCAATTGCCGCAGATAACTCCTCCTCAGAAAATGCTGCAATTGAAGTTACCAAGTTCTGTGCGCTGCTCTGTAGATCAGAGTAACTCATTCCGCCGTAGTCAACATCCTGCGGATCAGCGGATCCACAAGCTGCGAGTGTCAGCGCCATGATGCAAAGACAAAGCATTAAAGATATTTTTTTCTTCATAACTTCACCTTTCTATTTTGTTCCATGTTTCTTATCCGGTGTGCATACACATTTTGTGTAAAGCATCTCAAATGCTGCAACAAGATATTTTCTTGTATCTGCAGGCTCAATGATCAGATCAACATAGCCTCTTCTTGCGGCAGTCACTACATTTGACTGTAATTTTTCATATTCTTTTGCTTTCTCAGCAAGAACATCTGCGGAAGCGTCTGCATACATAATCTTAGCTGCAAGTTCTGCATCCATCATACCGATCTTGGTCTCCGGCCATGCATATACTAAATCTGCTCCGATCGATTTGGAGTTCATGGTCACATAAGCACTTCCGAAAGCATCGCCTGCGATCAGGTTTACTTTTGGACAGGTTGCAGATGCAAATGCAGAAGTCATGTGGGCAAGTGCCTTTGCAAGACCTTTTTCTGCACACATGCATGCCTTGAATCCTGTCACATTTGTGATAGATAAAACAGGGATCTCGAAAGCATCACAGAAACGGATGAACTCAGATGCTTTCTCGCATCCTTTTACGGTAAGCGCTGCCTCAAAAGTCTCTGCTGTCTTTCCCTCTTCATCATGGATCTCTGTACAGTTTGCAACTGCACCGACAGTCATGCCATTTAATTTGATAAATCCTGTCACCATGTTCTTTGCGTAATCAGCTTTTGTCTCAAAGAAGGCATGTCCGTCTGAAATCTCGCTTAAGAGATATCTTGCGTCGCCCTTCATAACATCCATGCTTGCACATGCGCGGTTTAAATCATCCTCACATTCCTCTGTGTAAACATCTCCCTCATTATTTAAAGGAAGCATGGATACTAACTCACGGATCTGTGTGAGGATCTCATCCTCTGTGCCGGCATAGTCAACACAGCCTGTCTCTTCGCTCTGGAATTTTGCTGCGGATGTATCGCATTTTTCAATTCTGTTGCCCTCGATCGCATTTGGGGAATTGATGAACATCTTAGCCTTGGTTGCTTCCATAAAAGCGAAATCAGATAAAGCTGGAACAACTGCAAGACCGCCGCCACAATTTCCAAATACGGCACTGATCTGTGGAATCACACCGGATGCCTCGATCTCTTTGGCATAAATCCTGCCAAATCCGTCTAATGCATCGACAGACTCCTGTAATCTCATACCTGCACAGTCAATAAAACCGATGACCGGTGCGCCCATTTTCATTGCCATGTCATATACATTGGCAATTTTCTTTGCATGCATCTCACCGATCGTTCCGTTTAATACGGATGCATCCTGGCTGTAAACATATACCAGATTGCCATCGATCAGACCATACCCTGTGATAACACCGTCGGATGGTGTGTCTGTGTCTGCAAGATTAAAGTCTGTATTTCTTGCTGTTACAAGAGAACCGATTTCCATAAAACTGTTCTCATCGACTAACTTGGTAATACGCTGCATTGCCAAGCTATCATTACTACTACTCATTCTTTAGCCCTCCATCTATAAAAAATTAACAAATTTCGCTATGATAATATTACCTCTTTTCCAAACAATTTTCAAGTGTATTGTTAATTTTTTGACAGAATTTTTACCAAAACTTTACCACATATTGTCAGACAGCGAGTTTTAACACCTGTCTTAAGCACCACTCAAAATCCAGTTTCTCCATATCTTCTGTGGTCTCCACCTGATATTCCCTCAATACCATACCGCCCAGTTTATAATAGATGGCTCCGGCACAGCTTCCCTTTTTTACCGGTGCACTCAGTTTTTGTGCGATCCGATACTCCACTGTCACCTGTTCCCCCTCTCTGAGCAGTACGTGTGAGAGATCTTTTTTCAGGACGGCATGCAGTTTCATGTACACCTGTTCTCCGATCCTGCCGCCCTGTGCATTTTCAACGGGAACCGGTGCAAATCTGCTCTCATCCAGTGCAATATCGTCCAGATCGCAGCGTTCGTAAGCGGCAAGTCCGTATTCCATAAGCTTTCTCGTATCCGACCATTTATAAGTTTTATTGTTCGGCCAGCCACATGCCAGCAGTGCCACAATATATGTTTTTCCATTCTGTTCCAGTGCCCCCACATAACAGTATCCAGCGTTTCCCGTAAATCCTGTCTTCCCGGAAATTGCCCCATCCATCATTTTCAAAAATGCATTATGGTTGTAACAATGGTAGGCATATTTTCCACTCACATCCGTAAACGTATACTCTGCCTCCCCGGTGATTTTTAAAAACTGGTCTGCCTTTGGAGATTCCTTAATGCAATAACGCATGATCTGCGCAAGGTCTTCCGCAGTCGTGTGATGAAACTGACTGTCCTTCTGTGCGTCCAGACCATTGGGTGTTATAAAAAAAGTGTCCTTACACCCGATCTTTTTTGCATAGTCATTCATCAGCTTTGAAAAATGCTCCGTTGTGCCGGCAACCTGCTCTGCGATCACGACTGCACAGTCATTAAAGGACTCTAACATCATCGCATAAATGAGATCTTTCATCCGGAATTTCTGTCCTGCCGGTGCTCCCAGATGCACTTTCGGCGCTTTCGCCGCCTGCACGGACACCTCTGTGATCTGCTCTAAATCACAGTTTTCCAGTGCAATGATGCAGGTTAATATTTTGGTGGTACTCGCATTGGCAAGTGCCTCTGATCCGTTTTTACTATATAAAATACGTCCGGAACCGCCATCCATTAAAACTGCCGCCTTTGCAAAAAGTTCCGTTTCTTTCGGCGGCTCCTGCGCTGCCATCAATTTTGTTGGATATGTAAATAGAATGATAAGACATATGATAAATGAAATTGCTCTTTTCAAACCCAGAACCCATTTTTTCTCTTCACTCATCTATATGCAGAAATGAAATATGGTATGCTTTTTCCCTTATATATCCAGTTTTACTTTCATCTCTTCTTCTGCTTCCTGCTTGAACTCCTCGATCTGAACCTGATCTAACATTGGCAGTTCATCCAGGGACTGCACACCAAAGCTTCTTAAGAACTCCTCCGTTGTGCCAAACAAAAGCGGACGTCCCGGTGCATCTAATCTGCCGAGTTCCTTCACCAGATTGTACTCGACTAACTTGTTGACCGCATGGTCGCAGGAAACACCGCGGATCTTCTCAATCTCCACCTTTGTGATTGGCTGCTTGTACGCAATAATAGAGAGTGTCTCTAAAAGTACATCCGTGAGCACATGTTTTTTCGGCTGCTTAGCAATCCGTATCAGGTACTCATACATTTCGCTTTTCGTGCACATCTGATAGGCTCCGTCCAGCTCGATGATCTTCATGCCAATGCTCGGCTTCTCATATTCTTTCATGAGATTCTCAATAATTTTCTTTGTCTCTTTTTTATCTAATTCCAATGCAGCGGCAATTTTTTCCAGTTCCACGGATTCTCCCATGGTAAAAAGGATTGCCTCCACAATCGCTTCATAATTCTTTTCTTCCATTCATCTATTCCCTATGCCATCAAGACCTGTTAAGCGGCCATTTTCGATTCTATCTTAATATCATCAAAAGTGTGTTCCTGTGAGATAAAAATCTTTCCCACCTTCATCAGCTCTAATATTGCCAAAAAAGTAACAATCACTTCCACCTTGCTCGCCTGCGCTTCCAGAAGGTTGCGGAAGCTGAAATTTCTGTGTGTTTTGCAGAAGTCCTCCACATACAGCATCTTATCCGAAAGTGAAACTTCTTCCTTCTCGATCTTACCAAACTTCGAACGCACCGGGTCAATCTTATCCACCTGTTTTTTCATAATGGACTTAAAAATCTGATCGAGCTTTGCCAGATTCATATCCCCGACTAATTCTGCAAGATCTACCGGTTCCTCATACTCTGCAACTTCCGGTGGGATCGTAGGTTCCTTAAAAAACACCTGCTCCGCATCCATCTGTCTGTCCCTGAGTTCATAAGCCATGCACTTGTACATCTTGTACTCCAGCAGCTGCTGTACAAGTTCTGCCCTCGGATCTTCCTCCTCTTCCTCCTCGGATTCTTTCTTCGGAAGCAGCATCCTGGACTTAATATCGATCAACGTGGCAGCCATGACCAGAAATTCACTCATGACATTTAAGTCATTCCGCTTCATCTCCGCGATATATTCCATGTACTGATTCGTGATCTCTACAATCGGGATATCATAAATATTCACTTTATTTTTTTCCAACAGATGTAAAAGCAGATCCAGTGGACCTTCAAACACCTGAAGTTTTACCGTCAGCTCCATATATGATAACTTCCTTGCAATGTTTCGTCCGGTCTGCCATGACACAAACCATAAGAATTTAATTTGTAAATCGCAACGTATCAATTTTATATGGAAACCGAAAAAAAAGCAAGCATAATGTACAGGTTCTCCGGCTAAAATGAAGTAGAAACGTCGCAGGCTGCGCCTTTTTGCAGATATGTGACACTGAAACCCAAAATTTTCGGAGGTATCCCAAATGCGCCTGTTATGCTCTGCCCTTCTTTCTGCAAACCTGCTCCTTGGAAGCAGTTTTTCCCTCCTGTCACCGTACCATTTTTTGTGTCAGGACAATATTCTCCCAAAAAACATTTTTTCCTTTGAGAGAACCTTTGTTCTTTCCGAGACACCGGCGGAATCCACTCCGGCGGCTGATTCGTCTGACGTTCTCAATCTGTCTGCCCCGAGCGTTCTTCTCATGGAAGCATCTACCGGAACGATTCTGTATGAAAAAAATTCCCATACAGTCCTCCGCCCTGCAAGTATCACGAAAATCATGACGCTAATTCTCATTTTTGACGCGATCGAATCCGGTCAGATTTCTTTAGAAGATACTGTCACCGTGTCAGAATACGCTGCCAGCATGGGTGGCTCGCAGGTCTTTTTGGAACCGAATGAAACGCAGACCGTCGACACCATGATCAAATGTATCAGCATCGCAAGTGCCAATGACGCATGCGTTGCCATGGCGGAATTTATCTGCGGCAGTGAAGCCGCTTTCGTAGAAAAAATGAATGAGCGTGCCAAAGGACTTGGCATGAACGACACTACATTTGTAAATTGTTGTGGTCTTGACGTTGACGGACATATGACAAGCGCCTATGATGTTGCCCTGATGTCCCGCGAGCTGACCACGAAATACCCACAGATCCATGATTATTCTACCATCTGGATGGATACGATCACGCACGTCACAAGACGCGGTTCGGAGGAATTTGGTCTGACAAACACCAACAAGCTGATCCGGCAATATCAGTATGCAACCGGGCTTAAGACCGGCTCGACGAGCCTTGCAAAGTACTGTGTCTCCGCCACCGCAGTAAAGGACGGCATGGAACTGATTGCAGTCGTCATGGCCGCCCCGGATTTTAAGATCCGGTTTGCCGATGCAGCCACACTTTTAAATTACGGTTTTTCCAAATGTCGGATTTATTCGGATGAGAACACCGACACACTCGCCGCACTCCCATTAAAAAAAGGAATTTCCGATGAAGTCTCTCTCTGCTACCGCTCCCCATTTCAATATGTGGTTACAGACGGTTCCGATCTCTCCGGTATCACTAAAGAACTGGAACTGCCGGAATCTGTGGAAGCCCCGGTTGCATCCGGTGATGTCATCGGGCGCGCTGTCTATAAACTGGGCGACAGGGAACTTGGAACGGTCGACATTTTATGCAGCGAGGATATTGCCGCCGCTGTCTACAAAGATTATTTTATGGAATCACTGCAAATGTACCTGCCATAAATCTGCGAATTATTACCGGAACAAAATGTAAATAAACTGTATCAAAAAGCAAAGGGCAGAGAAACCTATCACCGGCTCTCCACCCTTTGTTACCATTTTACAGCAACGGTGCAAACAGACGCATCATGCCCTGGAAAATACGAATGAACACATTCTGACCTCTGCAGAATTCCAATGTCATTTCCTCGGAAGCCGCAAAAGTATCCATACAGTCCTCTTTCAACTGCATCAAGGCTTTCGTTTTATACATAAACACACCACACTCAAAATGCAGGAACAGACTGCGGTAATCCAGATTGATACTTCCCACAGTTCCAATCTTATCATCACAGAGAAAACTCTTGGCATGAATAAAACCAGGTGTATACTGATAAATTTTTACACCACATTTGAGCAGCGGTTCATAATGGGACTGCGTCAAAAGGAAAATCATTTTCTTATCCGGGATTCCCGGTGTCACGATCCGCACATCCACACCACGCTTTGCAGCGTTGCACAAACTCACCAGCATCTCATTGTCAATGATCAGATACGGCGTAAAAATATACACATACCGCTCTGCATGGTTGATAATATTCAGATAAATATTCTCTCCTACTGTCTCATGATCCAACGGTGTATCACCATAAGGCTGTACAAAGCCGTCTCCCTCAAAAGGTTCTTTCTGGTATACCTGTGGCATGAACTGTTTGTAATCCTCAGAGGAATGGTTGATGTAATTCCACATTTCCAGAAACATCACAGTCATACTCCACACAGCTTCGCCCGCTAACCGGATCCCTGTATCTTTCCAGTAGCCAAACCGTGACGCCACATTGATATATTCATCCGCAAGATTGATTCCTCCGGTAAATCCAACCTTGCCATCAACCACAAAAATCTTCCGGTGATCCCGGTTATTCATAACAACGGACATGATCGGGCGGAATGGGTTAAATGCTGCACACTTAATGCCTTTTGCCTGCAATACCTTATAATATTTTGGCGGCAGTGTATTGATGCAGCCGATATCGTCATAAATCAGCCGGACATCCACACCCTCTTTGCTTTTTTGCTCAAGTACCTCCACGATGCGGTCAAACATCACTCCCTGATCTACGATAAAATATTCCAGAAAAATAAAATGTTCTGCCTTTTCCAGATCTGCAAGCATATCCGGGAACATCTCTTCTCCACAGCTGTAATATTTTGTGGACGTATTATGATAAAGCGGAAATCCTGCCCAGTCATTGATATATCTGGACTGACGATAAACAGAAAGATCCTCTCTCTCTAACTGTTCTTTGATCTCCGGTGTCTGATAAAGGCATGCACTCACCTCCCGGTTCACGGAATCCATACGTTCCTGTGTTTTCTTCGTAAGACTTGATCTGCCAAAAATCATATATAATAAGAGTCCAAGCACAGGGGACAACAGGATAATAAATGTCCACGAAAGTTTATTTGCCGGATTCGTCCAACGGTTTACGATCACCAGCACCACAATAATTGCGATTGTCCTGATCGCAAGATTTGCATATGTGAACTGATAACTGAACTGATACATGACCATTACAAGCCATAAAAACTGGAGAATAATGGAAACTGCAACGATTGAAAATCTTCCTAATAATAAATGTGCTATTTTTTTCATCTGTATTCTTCGCCCCTTTCCGATTATTCTAATATCAGAAAATGAAAATGTCAAACTACAAGATTGTTCACATGTAGCATTCCCCAGCATTTTCTGCCAATCTGCTCCCCTCTCGGATATACACTTTCATAGAGTTTAAGTTTCATCTCTGTCGGCGTATAATCCGGGTATTTCTGATATGCAAGTGCGATCGCTCCGGAAACTACCGGTGCAGCCATTGAGGTTCCGCTTTTCACAATATATCCCTTTGCATCTTTACTGCAGCTTTTCACATTTGTTCCAGGTGCAAGGACTTCCGGTTTCACGATACAGCATTCCGTCGGCCCGAATCCGCTGTAATTTTTTGTCAGTCTCCCACTGTTTCCTGTTTCTGTCACATTATCATCCCAGCTTCCGACCGTCAGCACTTTTCTGGAAATTCCCGGAATTGTGACAGAGTTTTCCTTTGGGCCATTATTTCCCGCCGCTGTCACCACCATGATTCCCTGATTCCACGCCTCGTCCACAGCGTGAAGCAGCTGCTCCTGCTCATTTTTTCCTGCACTTGCCATCATCCCGACTGAAATATTTAAAATTTTCACCTGATATTTCTCCCTGTTTTGTAAAAGCCAGTCCATTCCCTCTAACACATGGCTGGTAACTCCGTTCCCCTTCCGGTCCAATACTTTTAGTACCACAAAACGAACCCTTGGCGCCACCCCGCTTAACAGCCGCACGCCACGCTTATCCTTAGACATCAGTCCACTGCCGCCAATGATTCCTGCGACATGTGTTCCATGCCCATTATCATCATACGCCGCAAGTTTCTTCTGGCAGAAATCCTCAAAATGTAAAATTCTCTGGTCAAAGTCCAGATGTGGGGCAATCCCGGTATCCATGACCGCCACAGTGATATTTTTGCCGTTCAAGCCCATTTTATATGCACGGTCACAATGAATGACACGTTTCACTCGATCCATAAATGTTATCCTTTTTTCTATCAGTATATGAAAATCAGAAACTTCCAGTGACAAAGCCAAAACAATAGCATGCACGCTCCGCGGACATTCTATTGTCAAACAAAATGAGGTATTCCCCGAAAGTAACACTTTTGGAAAACACCTCACATATTATTTTTTCTATTTTATTCGTTTATTAGTTGTTCTCTGGAACATCTTTCATGGAGAAGCTGATTCTTCCCATCTTATCTTTTCCAAGGCAGACAACTGTTACTTTATCACCTAATGTAAGAACATCTTCTACACGATTGATTCTCTCTTTGGAAATCTTGGAAATGTGTACCATTCCTTCTTTTCCAGGAGCGAACTCGATAAATGCACCAAACTCTTTGATGCTTACAACTGTTCCGGTGAAGATCTGACCTTCCTCAAAATCAGTTGTGATCGTCTTGATCATGTCGATTGCTTCCGCCATCTTCTCTTTGTCTGTTCCACATACAGATACTGCACCCTCATCTGTAATGTCGATCTTGACATCTGTGCGGGCAATGATCTCGTTGATGGTCTTACCTTTCTGACCAACCACATCACCGATCTTATTTGGATCGATCTGAATCTGGATGATCTTAGGAGCGTATGCACCAACTTCTTTACGAGGTTTTGAAATTGCTTTGGACATTACTTCATCCATAATGTAAAGTCTTGCCTCACGTGTTCTTGCAATTGCCTCCTCTACGATTGGTCTTGTCAGACCATGGATCTTAATATCCATCTGGATTGCTGTGATACCTTTATGGGTACCGGTTACTTTAAAGTCCATGTCTCCGAAGAAGTCCTCAAGTCCCTGAATATCCGTAAGTACGATATAATCATCATCTGTATCACCTGTTACAAGACCACAGGAGATACCTGCTACCATGGATTTGATTGGTACACCTGCAGCCATAAGTGCCATACAGGATGCACAGGTAGATGCCATGGAAGTAGAACCGTTAGACTCAAATGTCTCGGATACCGCACGGATTGCATATGGGAATTCCTCCTCAGAAGGAAGTACTGCAACAAGTGCTTTCTCAGCAAGTGCTCCGTGTCCAATCTCACGACGTCCCGGGCCACGGGATACTTTTGTCTCACCTACAGAGTATGCAGGGAAATTATACTGATGAATATATCTCTTTGTTGTAATATTTGCATCAAGTCCATCAATCTTCTGTACTTCAGATAATGGAGCCAATGTAACAACATCACAGATCTGTGTCTGTCCACGGGTAAACATTGCAGAACCATGTACTCTAGGAATCAGATCAACTTCTGCTGCCAATGGACGGATCTGGTTGATTGCACGGCCATCTGGACGTTTGTGATCTTTTAAGATCATCTTACGTACTGTCTTTTTCTGGTACTGGTAAACGGCCTCACCTAAAACAGCAAGCCATTCTTCCTTATCGGCAAATGCCTCTGCCAGTTTATCTGTGATCTCACGGATGTTCTCTTCACGTTTCTGTTTTTCATCTGTAAAAACTGCGTTCTCCATATCTTCCGGAGTTACGATCTCTTTCATTGCTGCAAACATCTCATCCGGGATTGCACAGCTTGTGTATTCATGTTTTGGTTTGCCACATTCCGCAACGATCTTATCCATAAACTGGATAATTGTCTGGTTTACATCATGGCATTTGTAGATTGCTTCGATCATTTTCTCTTCCGGGATTTCATTTGCTCCGGCTTCGATCATGATAACTTTTGTTCTGGTAGAAGCGACTGTTAACTGTAAATCGCCTTCATCCCATACTTTCTGGGATGGGTTTACGATGAACTCACCGTCTACCATACCCATCTGAGTCATGGCACATGGGCCATCGAATGGGATATCTGACATGGTTGTTACAAGTGCAGAACCGATCATACCAACCACCTCAGGGCGGCACTCTGGATCTACGGACATTACCATGTTATTCAAAGTAACATCATTACGATAATCCTTTGGGAATAATGGTCTCATTGGACGGTCGATAACACGGGAAGTAAGGATTGCATTCTCAGATGCTTTTCCCTCTCTCTTATTGAATCCACCCGGGATCTTTCCTACTGCGTACATTTTCTCCTCGAATTCTACGCTTAATGGGAAGAAATCTACTCCATCCCTTGGCTTGTCTGATGCTACTACAGTAGATAATACAGTTGTCTCACCATATTTGATCAATGCAGCGCCGTTTGCCTGTGCGCACACTCTTCCGATATCTACCGTAAGAGTTCTGCCGGCAAGTTCCATTGAAAAACTTTTATACATGTTTTCTCTCCTTTAAATTTTGTATACGCCACAGCATACTGTGTGACTAAAACAGAAGTACCGAAACTACTGAACCATACATGCCTGTCTGCCATGTACCCTTCAGTGGTCTCGGGTATTTAGACTTCTGCCTCGTTTTATTGTACTAGAAATATTCGGAATATACAAGCAAAAAAATAGAGCGGTGAAAACTCCGCTCTATTCTGCTTATACCTACTATTACTTTCTTAAGCCTAAGCTGTCGATCAATGCACGGTATCTCTCGATATCGATTTTCTTTAAGTAAGCAAGTAAACCACGTCTCTGACCTACCATTTTCAGAAGACCTCTTCTGGAATGATGATCATTTGGGTTCTCTTTTAAGTGATCTGTTAACTCTGTGATACGGGCTGTTAAAAGAGCTACCTGTACCTCTGGAGATCCAGTATCGTTTGCTGTTCTACCGTATTTAGCGATAATTTCCTGTTTCTTTTCTTTTGCGATCATGTTATGATCCTCCTTCTTATTCTTAATCACCCAATAAAACATGATACTCAGCGAAAGGTCGGAGTGTCCATTCACCGAATATGGGCTAAACTCATGCCTGAATAGTATAACACAGTCTTTCTGTATTTGTAAACAAAAATTTTATAATTAAGCCAAATTAATCCTGCAATACACGGACTACTTTTACCGGATTACGGTAGCATGCACCGGAGATTTTGATACCGGTACGAGGGGAACTTGCATGTACCACCTGTCCGTTTCCAATATAGATCGCCACATGATTGATCCTGCTTCCATTACCATAAAAGAACAAATCTCCCGGCTGTGCTTCCGATGCAGAGATGCTTGTTCCGCAGCCTGCCTGCGAACCGGAAGAATGTGGCAGTGAAACACCATAGTTTGCAAATACACTCATGACAAAACCGGAACAGTCAGCGCCTCTTGTCAGGCTTGTACCACCCCACACATAAGGATTTCCTACGAACTGGCATGCATAAGATACCAGATCCACACGGACATCCGAGACGCCCTGTCCATATCTTACTTCCGTCATAGTCATAGCTGTCGGAAGTTCCGTATTGATCTCAATATAGTCTGCGGATACATATCCCTCATCACTGTCGATACTTACTTTTACCCAGCCATCTAACTGCTCTACAACCTCTAACTCCTCACCCATTGGCATAGAAGTCACGATACTGCAGTCTGTATTCGGTTCTTCTCTCACGTAAAGGGTTGTCGTTGTTACTTTGGCAACCGTCTCTTTTACCTGCTCTGCCAGAGCGGCCGCCTCATTTCCGGTTACCAGATACTCAGTCTTTACATATCCGGTGACTTCCCCGGACTGGATCTGTGTCCATTCCCCATCCACACCTAACACTTCGCAGGCTGCATGGTTTGGCATCTTACCGACAAGCGCTGCATCGGTTCCCGGTGCCTCACGGACATTCAAGTTACCGGAATCCACCACTGCGATCCCAAGATTTGTATATCCAAATACAGATGTCACTTCCTCCTGTGCTGCCGCTGTGAGTGCTGTATCTGTATCAGAAACAGCTGCCACATCTTCATTACTGGCAAGTGCCTTTGCTGTCACGCTTGCAATACCGGCTGTCACACCTGCATCGGCTGTCTCTGCGCTTTCATCTATTACAGAAGCTGTGACAGCTGCCTTTGCTGTCACATCCTCACCCTGTTTATGATTATTGATCGCTGCAGTGGAAATAACTAGTAATCCTGCTGCTCCAAGACATATTGCCCTGATATATTTGGATTTCATAATGCCTCCTGAACATCTGTATGTCTTTCTGCTTCTTTTTCATCTTACAAAATATATTTTTCAAACTTTTTACAGTATAACAGTCATTTATTGCAATGTCAATCATATTTGTAACATTTTTGTAATATTTATAGAGTCAGATTTTACAAAGTGGTATTTACCTGTCCATTCATCCTATTTCATTTTTGTGAAAAAAGCTCTTGTAAATGCAATGTCATTCATCATCTGTTCCTGTAGTTTTTCGATGCTATCAAACCTGCGCTCTTCCCGGATCATTGTCAGGAATTCAACCGTTACCACTTTCTCATACACATCTTCCCTGAAATCCAGAAGATGTGTCTCCACCCCGACCGGATTATTTCCTTTTATCGTAGGTTTACACCCTACATTTGTGACACCGTAATACCTTTTATCATCGATAAACACTTCTGTCACATAGACGCCAAAAGGCGGCAGAAGTTTTTCCTCCGGTGGGATCAGATTGATCGTCGGGATTCCGATCGTCCTTCCGATCTGATTCCCGTGTTTTACCATTCCGGTCACAAAATAGCGGTAGCCTAAGAGATGATTGGCTTTTTCAATGTTTCCAGCCATGATCTCTTCGCGGACAAAAGTACTGCTGATATCCCGCTCATCCTCTTTCATTTTTGAGAGAATAAGTGCCTCATAACCATAGACCGGTGCATATTTTTTTAACATCTGATAATCACCGCGTCTGTTGTGTCCAAAATGAAAATCTTCCCCTGCCACGATACATTTTACATTTAATTTTTCTACGAGCATACGGATAAAATCTTCCGGTTCCATGCACATCACTTCTCTCGTAAAGGGACATTCGATGAGATAGTCTATCCCGATCCCTTCAAAAATATGCATTTTCTCCTCGTTCGTGGTAAGCACCTTTGCCTCGATATGCTCCACATTTTTTTTCGGTGGAATATCAAAGGTAAAAATAGCTGCCTTTAATCCTTCCTCCTTTTTCTGCGCAAGTTTTTCCATTAAAAGTTCATGTCCGCGATGGATACCATCAAACTTTCCAAGGGAAATGACAGTAGGTTCTCCGACATGAAAATCCAGTGTATTTTTTATATATTTCATTCTTCCATAAACACTTTCACAGGTTTGAAGTTTCCCCTCTCCTGCTGGAATTCATAGATTCCGATAAAGTGATCCTTTTCATCATAAATTCTGATCGGTTTTTGCTGCATAGATGCCTCAAACGAGCGGATCATCTCCGGCTCGATCCGGTTTCCATTATACAGTACTTTAGAAAACTGCTCCGGCACGACTCCCTTCTGATACTGTAAAAAAACAGAATCCACAGACCGCACAAACGGAAAGTGCGCTCTGCTCCATGCTTCCGGCGGAAGTTCCTTTGTGCACTCCTTCACAAGTTGCTCGATCTCCCCGATTTTTAAGGCATCCTTTAACAAGAACTCAGACACCTGCGTGCGGAGCAGCGATTCCATACAACCGCCGCAGCCAAGTTTTTCTCCGATATCCTGACATAAAGTGCGGATATACGTTCCTTTGGAACAGTGTACACGCATGCGCACCCTCGGAAGCGTAACATCCAGAATGTCAATCGTTAAAATCTTCACAGGTCTTGCCTGACGCTCTACGGTTTTGCCCTCCCTTGCGAGATCACAGAGTTTTTTTCCATTGACTTTCAGCGCAGAGTACATCGGTGGGATCTGCATATAGTCCCCCACAAAAGAAAGGACTGTCTCCCTCACGGCTTCCTCTGTCACCTTCACATCTTTCTCCTCAAGCACTGTACCGGTGATATCCTGGGTATCTGTCACCTTTCCCAATAAGAGCACTGCCTCATATTCTTTGCTTTTATCAGTGAGCAGATCACAGACTTTTGTGGCTTTACCAAGACACACAGGCAACACCCCTTCCGCATCCGGATCGAGTGTCCCTGTGTGTCCGATTTTTTTCTGTTTAAAGATACCACGGAGTTTTGCCACTACATCAAAAGATGTATACCCTTTTTCTTTATATACATTAATGATTCCGTTGACCATAGTGTATCCTTTTTCTTCATTATTTTTTAAAGCTGTTTTTTCACTTCTTGCAAAATAGCTTCGATGATCTGCTCCGGTTCTCCCTTCATGGAAAAACCTGCAGCTCTCACATGACCGCCGCCGTCAAACTTCACTGCGATCTCTGACAGGTCAACAAGTTCTTTTGATCTTGTGCTGACCTTAAATTCTCCATCCTCTAACTCATACAGGAATATGGCAACTTCCACATCCTTTGTCACCCTAAGCTGGCTGACAATCCCATCTAAGTGCTTTGGAAGCACATCATACTCTTGCATCTCCTGCTTCGTGATGACACTGGAAATGCACTTTCCGTCCAGATGCAGAACACTTTTCATCAGGGCAAGTCCCATAATACGGTTCTGGTTATACGTTTTTGTAAAGAATGTCTCGTCGACTATCTTTGGGAAGTTAATTCCTTTTTCGATAAGCTTTCCTGCGATCTCCATCGTTTTTCTGGAAGTGCAGGAATACTGGAAAACACCGGTATCATGCACCATTCCGGTGTAGATACATTCTGCGATCTCCCGGTCAATGCGCTCGTCTGGAAGCAGTTCAAAGATCAGTTCACAGGTGGAGCTTGCATCTGGAAAAATATAGTTATGTTCTGCAAAGTTCTGATTGCTCACATGATGATCCACACAGATCGTATGTTCTGCCGATTCAAAATACTTTGCAGCATTGCCAAGACGCTTTGCATCACCGCAGTCCTGTGCGATAAACAGATCATATTTCCTGTCATCCGGCCACTCACTCAAAATCTCTTCCGAACGCTTCATAAACTTGAAAATATTCGGGATCGGCTCTAAGTAAAGATCGACCTTCACATGTGGAAAATAGTTTTTAATATAATTGTATGTAGCGAGGCAGGAGCCTGCGCAGTCGCCATCCGGTCTGACATGACCTGCAATGGCAACTGTTTTTGCATCTGCCAGATAAACATCAAAATTTGTCATCTCTATTCCTCTGTCTTATCTGCGATATCTTTTGTTACATCATCGATCATTTTTGACATTTTGACACCATATTCAATGGACTGGTCTAAGATAAAGGTGATCTGTGGTGTGTTTCTCAGGTTAATGCTCTTTGCAAGCATGGTTCTGATATAACCCTCTGCACTCTTTAAGCCTTTGATCGTATCCTGCTGGGATTTTTCATCTCCTAAGACACTGATATATGCCTTACAGGTTTTCAGATTCGGAGCCACCTCCACGGCAACTACACTTGTCAGTGGATTAATGCGTGGGTCTTTGATCTCACCACGGATAATGTTACTTAATTCTTTCTGAACCTCTCCATTGATCCTGGTATTTTTAATACTGTTTTTTCTCATATTTTATGCCTCTTTTTTATCTAGGAACCTCTACCATGGTATATGCTTCCACAATATCAAGCTCAGCAATATCATTAAATCCTTCAAATACAAGACCGCACTCGTATCCGGCTTTTACCTCTTTTACGTCGTCTTTAAATCTCTTTAAGGAAGCAAGATTTCCTTCAAAGATCTGTGTTCCTTCACGTGAAATACGGACTTTGCAGCCTCTCTGGAACACACCGTCAAGCACATAGGAACCTGCGATGTTACCAACACCGGATGCTTTGAAGATCTGTCTCACTTCTGCATGACCAAGTACTTTCTCCTCATATACAGGATCTAACATACCCTTCATAGCTGCTTCCACATCTTCAATTGCATTGTAAATGACTTTGTAGAGACGTACGTCAACGTTCTCTCTGTCTGCTGTCACTTTTGCAGTTGGATCCGGACGAACGTTAAATCCAATGATAATTGCATTGGAAGCGGATGCTAAGATGATATCGGACTCATTGATTGCACCTACACCGCCATGGATGACTTTTACAACTACTTCTTCGTTGGACAGTTTTACAAGACTCTGTTTTACTGCTTCTACAGAACCCTGTACGTCTGCTTTTACAATAATATTCAATTCTTTTACATTTCCAGACTGGATCTGTGAGAACAGATCGTCTAAGGACATCTTTGCCTTCGTATCTTCGATCAGCTTATTCTTGCTCTCGGAAATATAAGTGTCAGCAAATGCTCTTGCCTCTTTCTCAGAATCAGTAGAAACGAATGTCTCACCTGCTTCCGGGACAGCGGACAGACCAAGGATCTCAACCGGAGTAGATGGACCTGCCTCTTTTACTCTTCTTCCCTGATCGTCGATCATCGCACGGACTTTACCAAAGCAGCTTCCGCAGGCGATTGGATCACCGACTCTTAACGTACCTTTCTGTACTAATACAGTGGCAACTGCTCCGCGGCCTTTATCAAGCTGTGCCTCGATGACAAGACCTCTTGCTTTACGGTTTGGATTTGCTTTTAACTCAAGCACTTCTGCTGTTAAAAGGATCATCTCCAGCAAGTTGTCAATACCTTCTTTTGTATGAGCAGATACCGGACAGAAAATAGTACTTCCACCCCAGTCTTCCGGGATCAGTTCATACTCGGACAACTCCTGTTTTACTCTCTCGATGTTTGCACTTGGTTTATCAATCTTGTTGATCGCAACAATAATTTCAACTCCGGCTGCTTTCGCATGATTGATCGCCTCTACCGTCTGTGGCATAACACCGTCATCAGCCGCAACTACAAGGATTGCGATATCTGTAGAATTTGCACCACGCATACGCATTGCTGTGAAGGCTTCATGTCCAGGTGTATCAAGGAATGTGATCTTCTGTCCGTTGATGGATACCACAGAAGCACCAATATGCTGTGTGATACCGCCTGCCTCTCTGTCCGTCACACGGGTAGAACGGATTGCATCCAGAAGGGATGTTTTACCGTGGTCAACGTGACCCATAACACATACAACCGGTGGACGTGCAACTAATGTCTCTTCTGCATCATCTTCCTCTTTTAAGAGTTCTGCGATCACATCAACCTTCTCTTCCGGCTCACAGATACAGTTAAACTCTAAAGCGATCTCTTCGGCCTGATCGTAATCGATCTCTTGATTGACTGTTACCATCGTTCCTTTTAAGAATAATTTCTTTACGATCACTGACGGCTGTACTTTCATCTTGTCAGCAAGATCTTTGATGGTAAGTTTCTCCGGAAGGACCAGTGTCTTGATAGTCTCTTCTTCCTGTTTTGGCTGTGGCTGCTGCTGTGGTTTCTTCTTGCCGCCATTCTTCTCTAAGTTTACGAAGCGCTCCTGCTTCCTGCTTCCTAAAACATCATAATCGCCGCGCTGTTTTCCGTTGCGGTTCTTGTTGTCACGTTCTCTCTCCCGTGTCTCTTTTCCGCGCATCTCCTCTGCCAATGGTGCAGAATCCTTATTGAACTTGTCGATCTCACGGTCTAATCTTCCACCATTATCTCTTCCGCGGAAGTTATTATTGCGTCCTCCGCTGCGGTCTCCCTGATTGAATCCCTGTCCCGGTCTTCCGTTGTTGAACGGTCTCTGGTTTCCGCCGTTTGGTCTCTGGCCTCTGTTATCTCCCTGACGGGCTGGTCTGTCACCATTGTTACGGTTATTATATCCACCTTCGCCATTATTATTTCTGTATGGACGGTCTCCCTGCGGACGGGCTGGTCTGTCGCCGTTTGCGCGGTTATTGTATCCGCCATTCTGTCCGTTTCTTGCCGGGCGGTCTCCCTGTGGGCGTCTGTTGTCCTGATTTGGTCTGGAGGTCTTCTCCTGCTGACGCATCTGCTCATAAACATTCTCAGTTGGTTTTTTGAAAACTCTCTCCTGTGCTGCCGGTGCAGTCTGTGCAGTTTCAGTCTTAACTTCCTCTGCTTTTGGAGCTTTGTTTTCTGTCTCTTTTCCTGCATTTGGATTGATCAGACTGTCAAAATATTTTCTCATATCATTGCCGGACATCGCTGGTTTTGCCTGACCTGCTGGTCTCTCACCACGGTCATTTGCCGGGCGTCTGCCATCCTGTGGTCTGCCGCCTTTTGCTCCCTGGTTCGGTCTTCTGTTATTTCCATGTCCTGCACCCTGTTTGCTGTACTGTGCATTGAACACAGCTGTAATGCTGGACTTTTTCTTTGGTCTGTCATGCTCACCATCTGCAGCTTTCTTCTCTTCTGCTTTTGTCTCAGAACCGCTTGCATCTGCAGCCTTCTCAGGCTGAGTTTTCTCTGGTTTTGCTTTCTCCTCTGCTTTTGGTGTAGCAGGTTTTTCTTCTGCCTTTGGTGCGGATTTTTTGTACTTTTTACGGATGATCTCCTGCGCAGCATCATCAATGTTGCTGCTTGCGGACTTGATCTCGTACTCTGTACCGCTTAAACTCTCTATAATTTCCTGTGATTTTATCTCTAACTCTTTTGCAAGTTCATGAACTCTCATTTTTGCCATATATTCTGACTCCTCCATTATTCAGTTGTTATTGTCTGTTTCAATTTGTCTTCCACGGAATGGGCAAGCCCCTCATTTACAATTGCAAGTGACGCACGAAATTCTTTTCCAATACAGTGTCCTAATGTCTCTTTGTCAGAATAAATATACATTGGAACCTCATAAAAATCGGTCATATTGGAAAACATCTTTTTCGTGTTATCGGAGGAATCTCCTGCCACGATCACAAGATATGCCCTGCCTTCCTTGACTGCTTTCTCCGTTGAAAACTCACCACTTACGACACTACCGGATTTTGCTGCAATTCCCAACATGGATAAAACTTTATCTGGTCTCAAATTCTTCCATCTCCTTTGTCAGCATTTCGTATACATCTTTTGGAATCGGCATTTTAAATGAGCGTTCTAATCCCTTACACTTAATTGCTTTCTGCAGACATTCGCTTTCCGGGCAAATGTATGCACCTCTGCCATTTTTCCGACCGGTTGTATCTAATATTATCTCATCTTCCGCTGTCTTAATGACTCTTATCATTTCTTTCTTAGGCTTCATCTCACCGCAGCCTATGCATTGACGCATCGGAATCTTTTTATTTGTCATAATCTGCTATCCTCGATTAATTTTCCTCGGAATACTCTGTGTCATCCTGATAGTCTGCATCATTGTACTCGCCATCTTCCTCATAGTATTCATCATCTTCGTACTCGTTCTCGTAATCAAAGAAATCTCCGGCTTCTCTCGCCTGTGTCTCACTCTTGATATCGATCTTAAATCCTGTCAGTCTTGCAGCCAGTCTTGCATTCTGTCCTTCTTTACCGATTGCAAGGGATAACTGATAATCAGGAACGACTACTTTTGCTGCTTTCTCTTCTGCATCTGCGATAACGGAAATAACTTTTGCAGGACTTAATGCATTCTCGATGAGCATTGCAGGATTCTCATTCCAGGTGATGATATCGATCTTCTCACCACGGAGTTCATTGACGATTGCATTGACACGTGCACCGTTCATACCAACACATGCTCCAACCGGATCTACATCAGGATCATTCGACCATACTGCGATCTTTGTTCTGCTTCCTGCCTCACGTGCGATTGCCTTGATTTCAACCGTTCCGTCTTTTACTTCGGCAACTTCAGATTCGAACAGACGTTTTACCAATTCCGGATGTGTTCTGGAAACAAGCACTCTCGGTCCCTTGGAGGTAGATTTTACTTCCAGGATATAAACTTTGATTCGCTCTGTTGGCTGGAATACCTCGCCTTTTACCTGCTCATTCTCTGTGAGGATGGCATCCACTTTACCGAGGTTGATGCTCACATTCTTTCCAACATAACGCTGAACGATACCTGTTACGATATCTTTCTCTTTGCTGTAGTACTCATCAAAAAGAACTTTTCTCTCTTCCTCACGGATTTTCTGTAAGATCACGTTCTTGGCATTCTGTGTTGCGATACGTCCGAACTCTTTGGATTTCACTTCTACATTTACAATGTCATCCAGTTCGTATTTGGAGTCGATCATCTTCGCATTGACAAGGCTGATCTCCTCAACCGGATCTTCCACTTTCTCTACAACTTTTTTCTCCTGAAATACATGATATTCACATGTTTCCGGATCAATGTTAACTTTTACGTTTTCAGACTTTCCAAAATGGTTCTTGCATGCAGTGATCAGTGAGTTCTCGATTGCCTCAAGTAAAGTCTCTTTGCTGATATTTTTTTCCTGTTCTAATATATTTAACGCTTCTAACAATTCATTATTCTTAGCCATTATTTTATCCTCCATTATTTTTTCTGTTATTTTACGCTAAAAATCAAAAGCCAGGCGGATCAGTGCGATATTGGATTTTTCAAATACCATCTCTTTTCCGTCTTCCTGCTCAATTGTCACTGTATCGGCATCGTATGCTTTTAAAATGCCGTAAAATTCTTTTTCCCGGTCAATCGCACGGTAGGTTCTGATCTCCAGTTCCTTCCCCATGCTTCTTATATAGTCTTTTTCTTTTTTCAGTGGTCTTCCAAGACCCGGAGAGCTCACTTCAAAGGTATAGGAACCTTCTACATAATCCTCTCTGTCAAGAATCTCATTCATTTCCCTGGATACATCTGCGCAATCGTCGGAAGTGATTCCGCCTTCTTTGTCAATGTAAACCCGTAAATACCAGGTACTACCCTCTTTGACATATTCCACATCCACAAGTTCAAAGTTTCTTCGGTCTAAAATCGGGGTGATGAGTTCTTCGGTGCGTGCTTCATACATCTCTTTTTTCGACATGTGTACACCTCTTCCTTCCATATTCAGTTTTTTCGTGTTCCGTCACGTTGCTGTCTCCTAAACATAAATTGAGAGAGGGTTTTGCCCTCTCTCAATCAAGTCAACGTGTTAACATAAATAAAGTAACACTCTTTCTTCTATTTTGCAAGCTTTTTATTGAAAAAAGCATTTAAAAATGCCAGAAACAATGTTTCTGGCATTCCGGGTTGGGCTGTTATAAAAATAACAGAGCAGTTCGTAGGGGAATCGAACCCCTGATTCCGCCGTGAGAGGGCGGCGTCTTAACCGCTTGACCAACGAACCGTGCTTGCATAATATAACATAGCAAAAACAAAAATGCAAGCATTATTTTATATTTTTTTACATTTTTCTACTTTAACCGGCTTACACTGTAAACTGATCCATGATCTCATTCAGTTTTGTCACAACATTGTGCAGGCTTTCGATCGCAGTATGGATATTTTCCATCTCCACGCTCTGCTGGTCAACTTTTCCTAAAATATCCTGACTGGATGCAGCCAGTTCTTCTGTCTCGGAAGAAATATCTGAAAACCGGTCCACAACTTTTGCTTTATTTGAATTCAAAAGTCCTACTGCACCTTCCAGTCCCTGAACAGCTGCACCAACATCATCGATCTCCTGATTGATCTGTTCAAATACGGCACGGGTATCACCCATAACTCCCATGCACTTTTCTGTCTCATCTTTCATGGAGAACATCTGACTGCTTACCACTTCAATTTCTTTCTGGATCTCCAGAATAATGGCAGTAATGTTGGTAGTGGCATCACTGGTCGCACGTGCAAGCTTACCGATCTCTTCTGCAACAACAGCAAATCCCTTTCCGGCTTCTCCGGCTCTTGCAGCCTCAATACTTGCATTCAGTGCCAATAAGGACGTCTGCTCTGCAATACTGTTGATTGTCTGTGAAATATCATCGATCGTGCGTGAGCGTTCTTCCAGATCGGCCACCGTGCTGTATGCTTCATCCTGAAGCTTTCTTGTCTTTTCAAACTGCTCTCCCAGCAGTTCGATCGCCTTGACACCTGTCTCACTCTGTGCCATTGTCTTCGTCGCACTGTTATTCATATTGGCTGCGTGCAATGCGATCTCGTCAATCTCTTTCGCAAAATCATTCAGCGACATATTGGCTGTCTGGATCTGGTCTGCCTCCTCACTGACTGCTGACAACACCTCATCGATCAGGTTCTTGACATAAACATTATTATCCAGCAGAGTAGAAACGGAAGAATTCACAATATCATACTGCTCTGATAAATTCGTGGAGGAGTCGCCCATCTGCTGTATAATATGTCCGAGTGTCTTCTGCAGTTCCAGCACATCATGGTTCATTCTTCCAAGCTCATCCTTCTGCCTGTTTTCCTTGATGTCAATTTCCTTTAAATTCAGTTCCTGCAAATGATTGATCTGCTTCTGGATTTTCAAAATCGGTTTTGTTATGCTTCCGGCATATAAAATCACAAGTACCGCTGCGATAGCTGCTGACAAAACAGTAACTACAACGAGAACCATAAGCATTTCGTTCACAGCACTGTTATAGGAGGCAACAGGTGTGACCAGAACCTCTTTCCATCCGCTTCCAGCAACTGTGGCAGCCTTCAGGTATTTTGCCTTGCCGTCATAGTCCGTAAATGCTCTCTGGGACGTCATTGCCTTCTCGTATGCTCCGCCGATCAGATCGCTTACATTCACTACATTCTCACCAGTTGATATAAACTCACTGTTCGGGTGCATTAAAACAGCGCCATTCTCATTATAAATAAAACTGTAACTGCCATCCGAAGTATCGGTGATCTCGTTCATCATATCAAACAATGTGCTCAGCTTCAGATCCATATTGACTACACCTTCCATGCCGGAGCCTGTATGGAACATCTTGGACACACTGATGATCAATTCACCAGTGACTGCATCCACATAAGGATCGCCAAAATACTTCTCTCCACCTGCCGCTTTTGCATCCGTATACCACGGTCTTCCCGTACAGTCCCATCCTGCTTCCGGTTTCCAGCCAGTACCGTCAATAAACAGCTTATTTTCAAAACCTACATTGACATTGATCGCATTCACGTTATTATTTGTGTACTGCTCCATAACCGGACGGATCGTCACCTCATCGATCAGGCTCTTTGCCTCCAAAAAGGTACATGCCGCATCCACATCACTTGTATTTTCCTGAAGCCAGCTGTCGATCATAGACGCATAATACTCTGCCTGCTGCTCATGCAGTCTGTCGTTTGTATCTGTCAAAGCAGACCTGCTGAAAATGGAAGACACTGCCATTGCAATTGCCAGACATCCCACACATATCAACAGAAAAAATAATGTTAATCTTGTTCTGATACTTTTTAAACCCCATGTTCTCCTTTGTTCTTCCCCAGTTTTCACAAAACTTTTTCAAAACTGCTTATTTTCTTTAGTATAGCACTCTTCCACCGATTTGCAAGGTACAAATCGTCTTTTTGTACATCAAAAAAGGAAGCATATAAATATGCTTCCTCGCATGACTATAGCAGTTCGTAGGGGAATCGAACCCCTGATTCCGCCGTGAGAGGGCGGCGTCTTAACCGCTTGACCAACGAACCAAGTACTCATTTAATATAACACATGGATATGGATATTGCAACCCTTTTTTTCACTATTTTTCAAATTTTTTATAAAAAATATTAAATTGAAACAAATCGTACAATTCAAGAGCCCGCAGCAACTGCTGCGAGCCCTGTAAAATCAACATTATTCACGATGCATAGAAAAACTGTCCATATCATAATTCTTTAAGTTTTCGTGGATTCCGCGTCCATCCGCATTGCTGATCAATGCATCCCTGTTCTTCTTGGAAGAGATCTGATCATTGAATGCACTTGGTCCGCCGACACATCCGCCTTCACATACCATACCTTCGATGAAGTCTTCCGGCAATCTTCCGGCTTTCATTAATAACAGCGCTTTCTTACACTCTGCAGCACCATTACACTTGCATACCTTTGCATCAATCTCATCTTCAGATTCTTTTAAGCTCTGAAGAACTGCTGCTGTCACACCGCCTGCATTGGCAAATCTCTTACCGTATACAGAAGATTCCTGATAGCTGTTCTCATCCGGTTCTAATGCCACACTCTTCGCTTTCATGATGGCACGAATTTCAGAATAAGTTAATACATAATCTGCATTGCCTTCGATCTTCTGGTCTACCACCTCGGATTTCTTAGCGATACATGGTCCGATAAATACGGTAACTGCCTCCGGATCTTTTGCTTTGATCAGACGGGATACTGCTGCCATCGGGGAAATCGTGGTAGAAATATTGTCTGCAAGCTCCGGAAAATGATGTCTTACCATATTGACAAATGCAGGACAACAGGAAGTTACTTTCTTCTTGCCTTCTTTGTAAGCTTCTGCCCACTCTTCTGCCTCATAAGCAGCTGTCATATCTCCGCCGAGACCGACTTCAAAGAAACCATCAAAACCAACTGCCTCCATTGCTTTCTTCCAGCTGTTCATCGTGATATCATCACCGAACTGTCCCTCTGTTGCAGGAGCTGCCATTGCATAAACTTTTTTATTGGATTTTAATGCTTCAATTACATTTACAATATAGGTCTTAGATCCGATCGCACCGAATGGACAGCTGTGGATACATTTTCCACAACGGATACATTTCTTCTCGTCGATAACGGAGATTCCGTACTCGTCATATGTAATTGCATTGACCGGACAACTGAATTTACATGGTCTCTTTAAATGTGCGATCGCATTGTACGGACAGGCCTGAGCACATTTGCCACACTCTTTACATTTCTGTGGATCAATGTGGGAACGAAGTCTTCCCGGCTCGATCGCACCAAATTTACATGCATTGATACATGCCTTTCCAAGACAGTTCTGGCAGTTTTCTGTCACTGTATAACTGGAAATCGGACAATCTTCACAGGCAGAACTGATCACCTGGATCACATTACCGTCATCTACTGGTCCAGGAGCTTTTCCTTCTGCCAGTCTGACTCTCTGTCTGATAATCTCTCGCTCTTTATAGATGCAGCAGCGGAACTGTGCTGCTGGTCCTGGGATTAATTGGTTTGCAATGTAGTCTTTCTTCTCCTCAAGCTCACCTGCAAATGCAAGTTTTGCCACTTCATAAAGTACATCGTGTTTAATTTTGATCACATTTTCATCAGCGTACATTGTAAATACCTCACTCGTTTTTGTTCGTTAATTTTTTAACCATCTAAGACATTATATCGAAAATGTATGGAATTACAAGTACCTCTGATGTTTTTATTATAATACATAAGCTTTTTGTGCAAAGTAACAATTTCACTTATCCTTTTTTGTGCAATTATTCCGTGACCGTCTGAAACAGTCTGTCCCCTATTTTCGTCTGTAATAAACATCGCGGTCAACCGCCTTATTCCAGGAGGCAACGATCGTCGTGCAGACAGCGTCCCCTGTGATGTTGACAGCGGTACGTGTCATATCCAGGATCCGGTCAATTCCCATGATCAGCGCGATTCCCTCGATCGGAAGTCCAACGGAATTAAATACCATGGTCAATGTGATCAGACCCACACTCGGCACTCCGGCGGTTCCGATGGAGGCAAGCGTTGCGGTTCCAATGACAGTGAGGTAATCCATCATGTCAAGCGGGATTCCAAACGCCTGTGCGGTGAACACAACCGCCACACCCTGCATGATCGATGTTCCATCCATGTTAATGGTCGCTCCGAGCGGGATCGTGAAAGATGAAATCTTTTTCGAAACACCCATTTTTTCCGCAAGCGTATCAATATTCATTGGAATGGTTGCATTCGAAGTTGAGGTTGAGAATGCAAACGCCATAACCGGGAAGAAATTCTTGATGAAAATAAACGGGTTGAGCCCTGAAAATATTTTCAGCAATCCGAGGTACACCACAAAACACTGCACTGCGAGTGCAAGCAGAACGCAGAACATATATTTTAACAATGGGATGAACACCTCAAAACCGATCTCTGCAAATGTTTTTGCGATCAGGCAGAACACTCCGATCGGTGCAAGCTTCATGACAGCCATCGTCATTTCCATCATAATATCATTGAACTGTCCAAAGAAGTTCTTCACAATGTCAACACGGTCTCCCATGTTCGCGAGAATCACACCGAGGATCAATGCAAACACAATGATCTGCAGCATATTTCCCTCGCTTAAGGAATTAAAAATATTGACCGGGATAATGTCTAACAGTGTTTCTGTCATGCTCATGGACTGTGTTGTCTCACTCACGGTGGAAGTCACCTGGATCTGTGACATATCAAGTCCTTTTCCCGGATTAAAAATATTGGCGATCGTCAGCGCAACGGTAATCGCAAGCGCTGTCGTACACAGATAAAAAATTAGTGTCTTCACACCGACGCTTCCAAGCTTTTTCGTATCTCCCACTGCCATGCTTCCGCAGACGATGGAGCAGAATACAAGCGGAACGACGAGCATACGCATCAGACGGATAAATCCCTGTCCGACAATATAAAAGACACCCTGCACAATGATATCATCCACCACGTAGTTCGATGGAATCAGATAGTTGATGATCACACCGGCCAAAGCTCCTGCAAGAAGCGCAATAAAGATCATCGTGGTAAGGCTTATCTTTTTCTTCTTTTGAACTCTATTCTGCATGATATAATCCCCTCTCTTCCAGATATTCTCTCAGGGAATCCTGCCAGTCTGGGAAATCATAAATCGGAACCATGCTCATAATAAAATTATCGAGTACCGCATACGCCGGTCTCACCTTGGAAAAATCCGACATGACAGTTGGAACCGGCTGCATGGAAGCCGTCTTTCCTGTCATTTTCAAAATCTCCTGTGCAAACGCATAACGGCTGCACACGCCCTTGTTCGTCGCATGGTAAGTTCCGTACTCGCTTGTATGCACAAGATGTAATAAAAATCTTGCCAGTTCGTTTGCGCTCGTCGGTGATCCAAACTGGTCGGAGGCGATCGATAACTGCTCGCCTGCGTCCACTTTTTTTAAGAAACCATTGATAAAATTCTGTCCCTTTCCATACACCCAGGTGCTCCGCACGATAAAATGTTTTGTTGTGAATTCTTTCACATAGTTTTCCCCCGCAAGCTTGGACTTTCCATAAACCGTTCCCGGATTTGTAATGTCAAATTCTGTGTAAGGCTCTGTGCTTTTGCCGTCAAACACATCATCCGTGGAAAGCTGTACCATTTTTGCCTGCATTTTTGCTGCAACGATCGCCAGATTTCTGGCTCCCAGTGCATTTACTTTAAACGCCTGCGAAGGATTTTCCTCACAGGAACTGATATCCGTCATACCGGAACAATTGATGATGATGTCCGGGCGGTTCATCTCGCCAAAACGAAGTACTTCATCTGTATCCGTCACATCAAGGTCATCCACATCTGTATCTAACATTTCAAATTCCAATTTATCCACAACATCATTCACTGCCTGTCCGATCTGACCGCGGGCACCACATACCCAGATTTTCTGCATCACTGTTCCTCCATTTTCTCTTCTAGTATTTCTCAAAGCATAGAAAAAGATGTGAGTTTATGATTCACATTACATCTCACATCTTTTTACCGTTCTTTATTATATTGATCCACGCATTTGATGTCAAATATTTTTTTCCATGCAGGACAGATGATTTTTTATACAAAACATGCGACCACTACGCCATGTCATGATATTTTCCAAGGAACTCCCTCGTTCTCTGATTTGTCGAAGTAAATAATAACTCCGGTGTCGTCTCCTCCACGATCACACCTTTATCCATAAAGATCATACGGTTTGACACATCTTTTGCAAAGTTCATCTCATGCGTGACAATGACCATCGTCATTTTCTCCTCCGCAAGCTCCCGGATGACTTTTAGGATCTCAAGCGTCAGTTCCGGGTCGAGCGCGGAAGTCGGTTCATCAAAGAATAATATTTCCGGCCGCATGGCAAGTGCCCGCGCAATGGATACCCTCTGCTGCTGTCCGCCGGAAAGCTGACATGGATAGGCATCTTCCCTGCCGCTTAAACCCATCTTCTCCAGTAATACCTTTGCTTCTGCAACAACCTCTTCTTTTTTCCGCTTCTGAACACTGACCGGGGCATCAATGATATTTTTTAAGACAGAATAATGTGGAAACAGGTTAAAATTCTGGAATACCAGTCCAAAATGTCTCTGTATCTTTTTCAAATCTGCCGGTTTCGCATAAACCGTTTTTCCATTGATACTCTCTGCCGCCTTTTCCCCCATATACGTTAAGCTTCCGTCATCCATCTGCTCTAACAGTGTCGCGCATCGCAGCAGGGTGGATTTTCCGGAACCAGAAGGTCCGATGATGGAGACAACCTCGCCCTCTGCAACGCTTAAACTGATATCTTTTAAAACTTCGTTTTCGCCGAAGCCCTTTTTTACATGCTGCATTTCCAGTAAATTCATATCATTTCCTCTTTGCCTTAATTTTACTACGATTGTATCTCTAATGATAATAACTCATCTTTTTCTCAAAAAATTCCATGATAAATGCCACCACATAGTTAAAGACATAATAGAATATCGCGGCTGCCACAAACGGGATCATGCTCTTCTGTGAAGCTGCCAGTGCCTTTGCCTGTGAAAACATCTCTGCATAAGCAATGGAAAACGCAAGCGACGTGTCTTTTACCAGCGTGATCACCTCATTGGTCACGGACGGAAGAATACGCTTGATCACCTGTGGAAGGATGATCTTTACAAATGTCTGTGTTTTTCCATAGCCTAATACTTTTGCCGCCTCATACTGTCCAACCGGCATGGACTCAATACCACCACGGTATATCTCTGCAAAATATGCAGCATAGTTGATTGCAAATGCGATCACAACCGCATATGCGCGGTAGCTTGACGAAATATTCACGCCGAAAATATAGTATGGTCCAAAATATACCACCAAAAGCTGTAGCATTAAGGGTGTTCCACGCATAATGGAAATATATATTTTGGTGATCGTTCTTATCACAGCATTTTTTGACATTCTTCCGAAGGCTACCAGAAGTCCAAGCGGCAGTGAAAAAATAAGTGTTAATAAGAAAATCTGAATTGTTGTCATCATCCCGGAACCAAGCTGGGAAATCATTACCTGAAAGCTCATATAAAAAGAACCCCTATCTTTTTCTACTGTAAAACCAATGCGCTGTTATTTGCCGAGCGTGCAGACATCATAACCGAAATATTGGTTGGATATTTCTGCGAATGTGCCGTCCTCTACCATCTCTAATAAAGTGCTCTGCACCTCATCGCGAAGTGCTGTGTTTCCAAGGAAAAATCCAACCGCATACTGTTCTGAGGAAATCGTCTCATCTAAAATCTGATACTGATCTTCTTTTCCCTCAATCTGGAACTGTGCGACACCGATATCTATCGCAACAGCATCGACTGCGCCAGACTCAAGATCCATAAATGCGGTGTTGTATTCGCCTACCGATAAGAGCTGTGCAAAGGAAGCCATCAGATCTGCATGTTCTTCATCGTTTAATGCGGTCTCTGCGGCAGACTCTTTCTGTACCTCCACCACTTTTCCTGCAAGATCCGCAAGTGTGTTAATTCCGGAATCTTTCTTTACCACAACCACCTGGCTGTTGTCCATATATGGATCTGTCCATGTATACTGATCTTCACGTCCATTCATCGTAAATCCATTCCAGATACAGTCGATCGTACCGGCTTCTAACTCCATATCCTTTGCATCCCAGTCGATCGGCTGTAACACAATCTTTTTGCCCATACGCGCTGCACACTCCGTCGCCATCTCAATGTCAAACCCTGTAAATTCGCCATCATCCCCCACATAACCAAACGGCGGAAAATCCTGGTCAAATCCAACAGTAAATGTATCTTTTCCGTCTGCTTGATCCGTTTTTGCTGTATCAGTGGAACCTCCACACGCTGTCAGCGACAATGTCATCCCTGCAACAAGTAATAATGCCATAAATTTCTTCATAAAATCTCCATCCTTTATTTTTAGTTTATTACCACACTACCACATTAAAGTGTCTGCTTATAACCTATCACAGAAACGGATTCGTTGTCAAGCACAGCTTCTCTCTTTTCAAACATTTCCTATTGCATAAAAAGCAGGAACACGCAATGTGCTCCTGCCCTTTCTTACAGAATATATTTTTCCATTGTCTGATACAACAGCTCTCTCTGTACCGGCTTTGTGATTCTTTCATTCATGCCTGCCTCATGCACTTTCACGATATCCTTTGCCATCGCATTTGCAGTGACTGCCAGAATCGGGATATCCGATGCGTCCGGCTTTTCGCTGCCCCGGATACTCTTTGCTGCCTCATACCCATCCATGATCGGCATATTCAGATCCATAAAAATCATGTCATAATAGTAATCCGGCATATTCTGATAGCGTGAAAGTGCTGCTTCCCCATTATCGACACATTCCACTTCTGCATGAACAGCCTTCAAAAATCCCTGAAAGACCTCTGCATTAACTGCATTATCCTCCGCCAGCAGTGCACGCTTTCCGGAAAAATCATAGTCCTCCGTTTTATTTTTCTCTGTCTCCGGCACACTGCAGATCTCTGAGATCAGACTGTATACCTGAGACTGCAACACCGGTTTTTTCAGGATATAATCTACACCCGCCCCGCGCATCTCTTCCTCATAATCCTCTGTATCATAGGAAGATGTGACGATTTTTAATGTATCACGGTCAAATATCTCTCTCATTTCCCTGACCAGTTTTTTGCCGAATCCACCCGGCATCTGCCAGTTGACAAAACAGATGTCGTAGCCTTCCCCTCGTTCATACGCTTCTTTGAGTATCCGGATGATCTCCTTCCCGTCTGTCGAACTGTCATACCGGATCCCGAGTCTCGTCAGCGTCGACATCATATAATGCAGTGCGATCTCATCATTGTTTACCAGAAAAACTTTTAATGATCTGAACTTACGTTTCTCCCGCACAATACTTTTTCCAATTTCAAATGGAATGTCCACGATGAATTTTGAACCCACATTATATTCGGATGCCACATCGATCGTTCCGTGCATCTGTTCGACAATGCTCTTTATGATTGGAAGTCCCAGACCGCTGCCACCGTAATATTTTCCGTTTTCATGCTGTTCCTGCTCAAACGGTTCCCAGATTTTTTCCAAAGCTTTATCCGAAATCCCACATCCGGTATCACGCACTGTAATATGTAAAACCGTCCTGCTGTCATCCACATCCAGCTCAGACATGCACACCTCAATGGTTCCGCCCTTCTCGGTAAACTTAAACGAATTTGAGAGCAGATTCACAAGCACCTGCTTGACACGGATTGCATCTCCGATCAGATATTCATGTGTCACATTGTCAACCCTGAAATAAAAATAGATCCTTTTCATTCTGCACTGGGAATAAAAAAGACCAGAGACCTCCGACACGACCTCATTGAGTGAAAACGCCACATGACGGATCGTCATTTTTCCATTGTCAATGGCTGCCATATCCAGCACATCATTGACCAGTTCCCACAGATACTCCGCCTGGTAACGGATCTTCTTAAAATCCTCCCGGACTTCTGCATCTTTATAATGGGCAAGCTGTGAAATGCCCAGAATTCCATTGATCGGTGTGCGGAGTTCATGGGACATCCTTGCAAGAAACAGTTCTTTTGCCCTGCCCATCTCCTGCTCTTTCTCTAACTGTGCCCTGATCTTCTCCCGTTCCAGAATATATTTTTCCACAAGATTATGAACTCTTTTTTTCACGATGGCCGGATCACACGGAGAAAAAATATACTCATCCGCTCCAGCTTCTAACGCTTTAACCTCTGTTTTCTCATCAATTGCAGTTTTTGCGACGATCGGGATATCCGCATACTTATCCTGCTGTTTCATCTCCCGGATCACTTCAAATCCATCCATCACCGGCATGCAAAGATCAAGAAGAACAATATGTACCTTTTGTTGTTCCAGTTGTTCCATCGCCTGTTTCCCGTTTTCCGCCTCCAGAATCTGATATTCGTCTTTAAAGATTTCTGCAAACGAAATGCGTTCCACTTCCATGTCATCTACAATGAGCATTGTCAGTTGTCTGTTCATATCTGATTCGTACCTTCCTGATTCGATAATGTATCATCTCTTTAGCTATTATACATAATTTTCACATAAAAAAGCGTTTTTTTTGTTTTTTTTCACAAAAATATGCATTATCTGGCATCTTCTAAACATGATACAACATTTTTCGACAAAGATTCTGCCTCGTTTAATGAAACAAAGGACTGATCGCCAGAAGAAAAATCCCCACATAATAAGTGGTGAGGTTAAACAGGTGGACTTTCCGGTCCTTATTTTTATAAAAATAAAGAAACAGAATGGAAATATCCGAAACCATAAACAGCAGGCTTCCCACAGCACAAACCATATGGTGCACGCTTGGGATACTCACTGCAATATGCATGCTTTTTGCAAACAGGTATGCAATAAAAAAAGTGTAGACTAAAATGCATGGCCGGAGTCTTCCGGTATGAAAGCTGCCCATTCCTGTCACTGCAAAAATCCCGATCACCGCTATGACCGGAAACACCATATCTGCAACTGCCGGCGGCTGCATCCGGTCCAGCCACCGGATAAAGAACAGATGCCCCATTAAAAATGTGACAAGTCCCAACAAAAAAAGTCTCTTTTTTTTGATCTTATTATAAAAAGCAAGTATTACATCTCCTGCAAAGCAGCAGACAAACGCCGGAAGCATCAGCCAAAAATCCAGAATATCCCGACTGACAACTGCTGCTGCCAGAAACACAGACACAAACGCTGCACTCTGCAGTGTCTTTACAAGCACATAATTTTTCTTATAATCCGGCTTTTTCACCTGATTTAAAAACCATAGAAACAGCACTCCATAAAAGACTGCCATTCCCAGAAACCATATCCAACGCTCCATAGAAAGCTCCTATTTTTGTTTTCCAAATAATACCGGGTTTCCTGCTGCCGTCACGATCAGTGGGATCACCATGCAGATCCATATGACCGGTTCTGTCCAGATGACTGCCCAATAACCAAACCTACGCACAAAAACCAGCGTGAACACCACTTTTCCCGCCAGCTCTATAAAACTTGAAAAGACGGGCGTCCTCTGATCTCCGATTCCCTGCAGCGAATTGCGCAGGATCACAATAAACACACAGACCACCTGAAAAGACATATCGTACACCAGATACTGTGTGCCCCAGTAAATGACCTCCTTATTCTTTGAACTTGCAATAAAAGAGATCAGATACGGTGATATCGTATGCGATAAAATAAAAATAATCACACTGAACACACAGCCGATTCCAAGCACTGCCTTTAAGCCCTGCCGGATCCTGTCATACTTTCCGGCTCCGTAATTCTGTCCACAGTAAGTTGCCATGGAGGCGCCAAAAACGCTGACCGGAAGACTGAAGATTTCAAACACTTTGCGCGCCGCTGTATGTGCCACGATAATGTTCGTTCCAAGTTTATTGATTCCCGTCTGCAAGATCAAAGTACCGCAGTTTACCAGAGATGACATGAGTGCCATCGCCAGTCCGTTCTGATACAGAAGTCTCATGCGTTCTCTGTCCCACTCCAGATCATTCTTCGAGATGTGAAGGATTGGGAAACCGGACCTGATACGCAGAAAGCATAATACTGCTGAGACCAGTTGTGACAGCACCGTCGCACAGGCAGCTCCTGACACGCCCATGGAAAAGCCGCCGATAAAGAGATAGTCAAGCACAATATTTGTGACCGCCGCAATGACCAGAAAGATCAGTGGTGTCACGGAATCCCCGATTGCCCGGAGCATATCCGCACACAGATTGTATGCCAGTGTAACAAACATGCCCCACACTAAAATCCTGATATAATCATGTGCCATGCAAAACTGTTCTTCCGGAACATTCATGGCATGAAGAATCGGATTTAAGAAAAGCAGTACTGCAAAAATGATCACAACCGCCGTCATCATTCCCAGCATTATGGAAGACGCCACATTTTTCTTTAAAAGTTTCTCATTCCCACTTCCATAGTTTTGTGCGGTCACAATGGAAAATCCCAATGTAAAGCCGCTGAAAATTCCGGTCAGAAGATTATAAAGGATCGACACGGAGCCAACTGCCGCCAATGCCTCTTCCCCTAAAATACTTCCGACGATCTTGGTATCGATCAGACTGTACATCATCTGGAACAGTCTTCCCAAAAAGACAGGAATTGCAAATAATAAAATCAGTTTTAACGGATTACCCTCTGTTAAATTTAAAGTTTTTCCTGTTTTCCCATCAGCCATTTTTTCGAAGTCCCTTCGGGTAATGATTTTTTAAAATACCACCGGCTAACTTGCCCCAGCCAATGCTGTAACCATCCACAGTCACTAAATACCAGCCCTTTTCTCCGTCCATATTCAGGGTCTGTCCATTTAAGTATGCTTTGACCTGTGGGTCGTCACTCTCTAAATTGCACACATGCTTTACCTGATCCGGTCTTAACGCTAACGCCAGTGCATGGGACGGCTCGAAACGGTTCTTTTTTAAGGTTCCCAGATGCAGTCCCGGGCGGAGCACTTTCAGATTCCGGATGGACGGCATTCCCTCCGGCATCCGATAAAGCTGGTCGCCGAATTTCAGGAAACTGCCTGTTATATTTTTCACAAGGTTTTCCTCTGCAAATGCAAAAAATTCCTTACACTCTTTCTCACTGATCCCCTTCTCCACGCCGTTTCTGCAATAGCCCTGATAGGTTCTGGATAAAACACCCGCTTTCTGTAAGACAGCGAGGTAATGTCCTTCGCCTTTTAAATGGTGCGGCCATAAGCGGATGGTATGCTCTAAGCCCTCAGCCGGATGATCTGTCCACGCCGGGACACCCGGCATCATACCGTCTTTTTTCTCCGCCGGCAACAGTTCAAATTCCGGGTGTCGCTCTAAAAAGCGGCTGATACTGCCTTCATTCTCCGCCGGGGCAAACGTGCAGGTCGAATACACAAGCCGTCCGCCCGGCTTTAACATCTCCGCTGCGCAGTCTAAGATCTCCGCCTGTCTTGCGGCACAGTTCTCTACATTTTCCGGACTCCACTCATCACAGGCATCCTCGTTCTTGCGGAACATTCCCTCACCGGAACACGGTGCATCCACTAAAATACGGTCAAAATATTCGCGGAAATTATCCGAAAGTTTCTGTGGTGTCTCATTTGTCACAAGCGCATTGCACACGCCCATGCGCTCGATGTTCTCAGACAGGATCTTTGCTCTCGCCGGATGGATTTCATTGCAGACGATCAGTCCTTCCCCCTGCATGGAACATGCAATCTGCGTGCTCTTACCTCCCGGTGCGGCGCACAGATCCAAAATGCGCTCTCCCGGTTCCGCCATCAGATACTCCGCCGGAGCCATCGCACTCGGCTCCTGAATATAGTAAACACCCGCCTCATGATACGGATGTCTGCCGGGCTGATCATTCCCACTGTAATAATAGCCATTCGTTGTCCACGGCACTCTGTTTAAAGAAAACGGCGCCTGCAGCAAAAAAGTATCCCGCTCTGTTTTCAGTGGATTGATTCTGAGTGCCTGATATTTCGGCAGATCATAGCTTGCATAGAATGCTGCGTACTCCTCTCCGAGCATTTCTTTCATACGCATACAAAATTGTTCTGGTAACATAATTTCTCTCCGTCCTGTTTTTCCTGTGATTGATTCATTTTCATAATTCCGTTTTTATGAATTTTACAATTGTATTTTCTCATCGGTTAATTGTTTCAGTGCATCTCCCAGAATGTGATTGGATGATTTTTCCCTCATTCCATCGATTGTTTCCCGAAGCGTCTGGTTTGCTGCCTCTACCTCACGCTCAAACTCTCTTGCAGAGAGCAGATGACAGCCCTGCCCGGTGATGATGATCTGCTCAAGACCATCCGAAGTCGCCACTGTCACATGGTATTTTCTTCCGTTTTCATGTGCAAACTTTTCAATATAAGCATCGGCAGTCTCTGCTTCTTTTGTATACACGACATGGATATTATGGTGATCGAGCATTTCCGTCTGGTGTCCTTTTACGCGGTACGCATCAAACACCACGATCAGATTGCATTTTTTTATGCCCTGATAATTGCACAAAATGTCTAAAAGCTTTCCTCTTGCTCCGTCGATATTGACTGCCGCAAGCTCTTTTAAGCTCTCCCATGCAAAAATGATATTATATCCGTCCACCAGCAGATATTCCTCTTTGGAAACTGCCTTTACAGGTGCATAGCGTGGCGCATTGTCTCCCGAGATCACTTTTTTCGTGGTCCGCCACTGCTTTGTCGCTCCCTTCTCATGTTTATTTGCATGATAGGTACGTGCTAAGATCGCATCGATCTCCTCAATGTCGATCCAGTGATCCGGATCATAGGTTTTTGTCTTTTTACCGGAAGGTGCTTCCTCCTGCTGTTCTTTCTTTTTTAACAGCCTGCCCTCCACATGCATGTGATCCGGCACTTCATTCCATGGAACGATAAATCCTGCTCCGTGCGCACAGAAAACAGAATCCGCCGGGTGCGAAAGATCCCGCTCCGGATCATAACCGGTCTGTGCGACCACCTCTTCCGTGTTGTGACATGGGTAATATCCCGCAAACCGGAACGTTACTTTTCCAAGTCCTTTCGTGTAGGCAGTCACTTCCTTCTGGTAATTTGCCATGCACGCCACCGGAGCAATGCCGCGCAGAACCTGTGCATCGCCCTCCTGATAAGGACCTTCAAACTTTCCATGCATTTTTTCAATATCCGTCATAGCACGTCCTACCATATTCTGCGGAACAGCTATGTGAAATTCATAATACGGCTCCAGCAGCACAGACTGCGCCTGTTTTAAGCCCTGGCGCACTGCCCGGTAAGTCGCCTGTCTGAAATCGCCGCCCTCCGTGTGTTTCGTGTGTGCCCTTCCACCGATCACTGTGATTTTCATATCTGTGATCACCGAACCGGTCAACACTCCGATATGCTCCCGCTCTTTTAAATGTGTCACGATCAGCCGCTGCCAGTTTTTATCCAGCACATCCTCACTGCAGTCTGTGTCGATCACAATACCGCTTCCCGGTTCCAGCGGCTCTAACAAAAGATGTACTTCCGCATAATGTCTGAGCGGTTCAAAATGTCCCACGCCCTCCACCGTATCTGCGATTGTTTCCTTGTATACAATCTTGCCCGGACCAAATGACACCTCCACGCCAAAACGCTCTGCGATCATGCTTTTTAAAATTTCAGTCTGGACCTCGCCCATGATCTGGATCTGGATCTCCTGAAGCTTTTCGTTCCATACAATATGTAATTCCGGCTCTTCCTCCTCGATCTGGCGCAATTTTGGCAGCATGACTGCCGGCTCCACTCCCTCCGGGAGGATCAGACGGAAATGCAGTACCGGCTCTAATACCGGTGTTTCTCCCTGCGCTTCTATTCCAAATCCCTGTCCCGGATATGTGTGGTCTAATCCGGTCACAGCACACACCATTCCGGCATCCGCTTCATTGATCAGCTCATATTTGGTTCCGGAATAAATGCGGATCTGGTTCACTTTCTGTTCCCACACTTCCTCACCAAACCGCACATGATCTGCATTCGAAAGCGGTGATTTCACTTTTAACGTTCCTCCGGTCACTTTCAGATACGTCAGCCGGTTATTTGCCTCATCTCTAGCAATCTTAAAAACTTTCATGCCAAATTCATCCGGGTATTCCGGTGCCAGTGTATATCGGTCAAACCCCTGTAAAAATGTGTCCACGCCGGCATTCCGAAGCGCAGAACCAAAAAAGCACGGAAATATCTTTCGCTGCACGATCATTTCCCTGATTTGTTCACCGGCAATCCTTCCGGTCTCTAAAAAACTTTCCATCGCAGTCTCATCTTCCATGGCAATTTCTTCCATAATAGTACTGCTTTTCTCGTTTTCCTGTGCTTCTTCTTCTGTTCCTGCGCCAAGTTCCGTGAAATCAATGCATCCGTCCGACAACTGTTTTTTTAACTCCAAAAGAATTGCCGCTCTGTCGGTTCCCGGCTGATCCATTTTATTGATAAAAAGAAATACCGGGATCTCATACCGTTTTAAAAGCCGCCAGAGTGTCTGTGTATGAGCCTGCACTCCGTCAGATGCGCTGATGACAAGCACGGCGTAATCAAGCACCATCAGCGTCCGCTCCATCTCTGCCGAAAAATCCACATGTCCCGGTGTGTCCAAAAGTGTCATTTTCGTGTCACCAAATTGTAATTCTGCCTGCTTTGAAAAAATCGTGATGCCACGTTTCTTCTCCATCGCATCCGTGTCTAAAAATGTATCGCCGTTGTCGACGCGCCCTATTTTTTTAATGCTTCCACTGCTATATAAAAGTGCTTCTGACAATGTGGTCTTGCCGGCGTCCACATGTGCCAGGATTCCTGCTATAATTTGTTTCATGATTATTTTTTTCCTTAAGTTGTGAAGCGAATTGTAAAATTCATCTATACTGTCTTTAAATTGTTCAAAATTAATCCGTGCATAAAGAGACCCGCTTCCGCTACGTGTCGCTCGCAACGGTACTAAGAAACCACCGGCTGCATTTCTTATCTGATAAATCAGAACGAAATACAGCCACTGCTTTCTAAGAACCGGCGGCTCCCCAGTGTCTTTTTTGCGCGGATTAATTTTTCACAATATATTTACACTGTGTTGAGTTTTACAATTCGCAATTTACTGTATGAAAAAATGATTCATGGGTGTGTTGCCCTCTGTTGAATCATTTTGCCTTTTCGGATATTTTAACATATTTTCAGAATCCAGAAAAGGGACAGCACACGGAAATTATCCATGTACTATCCCTTTTGCTGGCTGCGTCATGGCCTGGTACTTTATTAGTAGCAGAAATAATGACAGCAGATTTTTACATCAAGATTCGATGTGAGCGGATAAGTTGAAAAATTCATTGTATCATTTCTTAATAGGTCTGTATTTCCATTTAATACATTATAAATAGACTGGTACTCTGTCTCTGTCGGATGCGCTTTATCCCGTCTTTTCCAGGAAACAAACTGAACCGGATTGTTCTGGCTCAGCACATCATATAATGTATCCGGATACAAATCGGATGCCATGCGGTTTAACACCACCTCGACAACCGCTTCCTGCCCCTCGACAGGTTCGCTGTTTGCTTCCAGCCACACGATTTTGGCCAGCAAATCGATCTCTTCATCGGTCAGGCTGATGTTCCAACGATTGTTGTATGCCGGAGCCTGCGAAGTTCCAGAAACTTCCTCCACCTGACCACTCTCACTTACTTCTGTATTTGTTTCAACTGATCCGTCTGTCTCTTCTTCTAAATTACTTTCTGAATCATTTGAAGTTGTCACTAAAACAACATCTTTCTTTTCAACACCTGTTTTTTCATCTGATTCTGTGGTAAATGAATTTGCGGAAATTGCAGCTGCCACACCGGCGGAAAATTGCATTTCTTCCGGCTCTGCTTCCTGATTCTGAAGCGGTACTGCCTCATTCTCAGGCTCTGCAACATAAGCTGCCTCTTCCTGAATGTTGGACGTAACAATCAAGCACAATGCGAAAGCAAAAAGTAATGCTGCGTCCAATATTTTTTTTCTCATTTTTCTCCTTTCCTCAAGAATGATACATAACATAGTAAAACGACAGATAAACCAAAAATTTATCTGCCGCTTCATTACAAAACCCTATCATACTCAATTATTCCCAAAAGTCAAATTTCTCATTCAGGAACTGTGCTGAGAAAATTTCTTCGAATTTTACCATATATTTTTTCCATTTGTGTAAATAATCTACTAACGAGTCAGTTATAACTTTTTTGCGCTAAAGCAGCAACAGTCAGATATTACAATTATTGTGAGCTTTTCTGCTTATTTTTATGCAACTTCCATTAATTTTTCCCCAAAAAATCTGGAAACAGTCTTAATCTCTTGCGATCTCAGACAGAATTTCTGCGCGTTTTGTGCCGATCAGGAGCTGATTTTTATATGTTTCATAACGCTCTATGCGATGCTCACTTAAGAAGACCGCGATCTCCGGTGTGATCGTAAGTTCTGTCACAAAAACTACCATTTCCTGTCCATCCGAAAATGCCTGCTCCATAAATGTAAATGCATGTTCTAAGGTTTCAATCCCTTGATTTTCAAGGCTTTGCAGTTTTTCACACTGTGCGTCAAACGGCTCTTTTGCGAGCGCAAATAAAGCAGTTTCTTCTATATTAATTGTTTCCTCGGCTACAATCTTTTTCGCACATTCCTTCAATTTTTCGTTCAGGCTGCGTGCACGGTCACTCTGTGCTTTTGAGACAAACTGCTGTTTCTCGTTCTGCTCATCTGACGCTGTTTTTTCTGCAAGAATCGTTTCAAAAATTCCTTTTGCCTGCAAAGAATTTTTTAATTTTTGACGGTATTCCTTCAAAAAATCATACCATGCATCCGTGATCTCACGCTCTCTCTGTATCTGATAAAAGACATTTGAGACACCATCCAGCAGCAGATTGACCACCGAAAGCCTCTCATCAAACGCTGCCTGATCGATACGCGCATAGACGGAAGGCTTTACTTTTCCCTCCAAAATCTCTGCAATGCCATAATCGTCCTGATATTTTTTATACAGATCAAAGTAGGCAGACACATCCTCCGCCACATCTTCATGCCGCAGAAACTCATGAATGATCTCCTCGTCCACAGGAATTCCAAGTTCCTCGTAGACATCCATAAGATTGCTTAAATCCTCCCAGCCTCTGGCGGTCACAAACTGTAATCCGTCCACGTCCGCCTCCACGCGGTAAAAATTCTTCGGACGAAGTTCCAGATAGCTTAAAATTGCGCTGTTTAAACGTTTTTCTCTTGCATATTCCTTCCACACGCCAAGATCTGCCTCGATATTCATGCAGCGCACACGGTCTAACGTTACCATATCAAAATCTCTTACCGACTTGTTGTACTCCGGCGGATTTCCGGCTGCAGCAATGATCCATCCCTCCGGGACTGCCTGGTTGCCAAACGTTTTACACTGCAAAAATTGCAGCATGGTCGGCGCCAGCGTCTCAGAAACGCAGTTGATCTCGTCAATAAAAAGGATTCCCTCTTTCCTGCCGCCCTCCTCGATTTTGCGGTAGACACTCGCAATAATCTCGCTCATGGTGTACTCCGTCACAGAATATGTTTTTCCGTCGTACTGCTCCTCCTTAATAAACGGAAGTCCTACTGCGCTCTGCCTTGTGTGGTGGGTGATGGTATACGCCACAAGCCCGATCTCACACTCTCTGGCAATCTGCTCCATGATCTGTGTCTTTCCGATTCCCGGTGGTCCGATCAACAGAACCGGACGCTGTCTGACCGCCGGGATTTTATATTCGCCAAATGCATCTTTGCTCAGATATGCCTGCACGGTATGTTTGATTTCTTCTTTTGCCTGTTTAATGTTCATGGTTTCTCCTTGTCTCCTCTGCCAAAATATCCTCCTGTTCCACCCGGAGTCTCATTGCCCACGGTGGAACGGCACTCTCATCATAATCATCCAGAAACAGAAATGCGGTCTTATATTCCGGCCGTTTCTTCGGATAAATGCCCTTGCCATCCGTAAAATATAACAGCCCGCCAAGATTTTTCAACACGCCCTGCTCTAATAATTCGTTCACATAAGCAAAAGCCGGTCTGAAATCTGTTCCGCCGCCTCCTATAACGGTAAAACGATTTAAAAGCTGTTCGAGTTCGCGGCTGTTTTTTACCTCCTCATCCATGCGCACCTGATCGTCACACTGAATGATGCGTATTCTGCTTTTTGCAAAAAAACTGTTCTGTTCGGTCAGGATCGTATAGGTCTCTTTCAAAAAATTGTGGATGAGTTCTCCGCTGGTTGAATAACTCGTATCGACCACAATGACAAACTCCTGGATTTTTTTGACCTCCCGGCTCTCCACCGGCTCAATGAGCGGCATGTTTCCGTAAAGCCGCAATCCATAAGTATAATAATTCAGGTCGAACTCGTCGGGATCCGCATGCAGTTCCTCCCGCAGAACGGAAAATTTACGCAGAAAATCTGCATAACTTTGTCTGCTCTTCTCTGCCTTCAGCTGTGCAGCAAGAATATCTTCTCCATCCTCTGTCTCATCCCCTCTGGATTCCTTTTCCATGCGCGTCTGCCTTGCAATTTTATCCCACTGTTTTCTGGCGTCCTCATTTACGGCATTTTTCTGTTCCTCCTTCGGCCAGTAACGATGGTCGTCCGTGTAAAATTCCTTTTGCAGTGCGATCAGTTCTGCCGGCTTTCTGCCACTTAGATAACGATAAATAACCGCCGCGGAGATCCCGCTCTTTAGCTGTTTTAGCTCTTCATAAACCGTTTGTCTCTGCCAGCTTAAGATCCGCCTCGTACTCGGTTTGTCCATCTGGTCGATCGTGTATTCCACTGCAATATCGCAGGCAAGATTCCATTTTTCCCGGTCTCTCTTTCCACCGATCCAGAGATGGAAAAAGATACAGTGCAGCACGCTGTGCAGGTATGCCCTGTCGAGATATTTCGGGTTGCCCTGAAACACCCTTAACACCTGCTCCGTGGAAAAATAAAGATATGTGCCGTCAGTCGCAAAGCTTCTGATATTCTCATCCGCCCGGTAAACAAGCGTGCCGAGTGCAATATCTAAAAAGCGCAGATCCATATATAGTTCACTTCGCACAAACTCCAGAACTTTCTTCGACATCTCTGCCTCCCACTCGCTCTGTGTCTGCTTATGTTTACTCCTAAACTGCTCCATGTCAGCTCCTTTATTATTAAAATTCCTCAAATGAATAGCGGCTCTTCACATCCGCCGTTTTCTCTGGTTCTGCAAATAACTGCCGCTTCCACGCGATGAGGCTTGCCACGCCTTCCATCCATTCCTCGTGTGAAGCGATTGCAACGGCATCCTCTATCTGTTCTTTCCTGCCGTATCCTTTCTCAAAGAAGAAATGTAACGGTTTTAACTCTCTTTTCTTTAAAAGAATGGTTAAAACCTTTCCGGACTGTTCCCTCACATATTCCTCATAATCTGCCCTTGCCTCCGGTGACAGCCCACATGCAGCATATAAGCGGTTCCACGCCATCGGGATAAGCACCTCTGCGGACTCCTCCACACACGCCTGTGGGAAAATCTCATCATAGGCATTCAGCAAAATGACACCCTCCTTAAAGCACTGTCTTGCGCGGAAACCCTCTCCGGTAAGATTCAGTTCAAAAATATGCGCCGGTCCGATCTCATCATAACTCTCATAATATTCCGGATACAAAAGAACTGCCTCTCTCTCTCCGTCCTCCTGTTCAAACGATACTTCCACCTGCCATTTGATCTGCGCGAGAAGCTGTTTTAGTCCGGTCGGCTCCTCTACCCCTGCACACATCCGTAAGCTTCGCAGATTCAGGCAATTCATAAACGCATCGCTTCCCACTTCCACAAGTTTTGGATAAACACTGATCCTTTCCATTTTCGTACAGTTATAAAACGCACAGCTTCCTATTTTCACAATGTCTGCCGGAAGTTGTACCTCTTTGATATATTTTTCCGATAATTCGTGCAGTTTTCCATCCCGTTCTATTGTTTCCAAAGAAATAATATTTTCTTCCTGTTCTGAGGAAATACGATCCTTTTTCTCTTTGTCTTTCAACACAGACAGACCGCTCTCCCACATACCTCCGCAGTACCTTGAATACCGGATCTCATTCTCCGGAAGCTTTCTTCTTGAAAAGCAATAATCGCCCAGTTCCCGCACGCATCTTCCATCGATAAATCCCGGCACTGTCACGACCGGCTGTTCTCCGAATACCCGAAGCAGACGGATTTCTCCTTCTGAAATTTTTTCCCATAAAAAAAACAATTGTTCTGCCCTGTTCTCTTCCATCATTTTTCCCTGTCATTCATGTCCAATATCCTGTATATCCGTCTTAGATCACAGCATTCTCTCCGCGCTTCAGACGCCCATAACTGCGCACTAAAAGAGGCACTTCCGTAATCAGCATGGCAATCCATCCTGCCAGACACGCAAACGGGAATGTCTCTACCTTCATTGCAAAGCCAAACACAAAAACAAATGCTGCAAGCACACGCACTCCCATATTCACCATACTGCTGATCAAAGTGATCTTCAGATCTCCGATTCCCCGGAAATATCCCTGAATGCCATTCGTAACTGCCGGGAGCAGATACATAAATGAGATCAGTTTCAGATAAGTGACGCCCTCTTTTACAACATCTGTGTCACTGACGAACAAACGCACAACCGGCTCTGCAAAAAAGAAGCACACCAGAAAAATGATCATTCCATAAACCAGTTCGATCTTCATACCGCCCCAGAAGCCCTTTCGCACACGGTCTTTTTTTCCTGCTCCGCTGTTCTGCGCCATAAAAGACGTCATAGAGTGCGCAATATTCTGTTCCGGAAGGCACGCAAAATCATCAATGCGGTTCACGATCGTATACGCCGCCATCACGGAAACTCCCATTGTGTTGGCAATTGCCTGCACACTGATTTTTCCAAGCTGCACGGTTCCCTGCTGCATCGCACTCGTCCATCCATAGAGGATCGTCTGTTTCAGCAGCGTTCCATCGAATACAAACCATGCTTTTCCAAGATTTAACTCCGGCACCTTTCTCTTAATGTAAATGATGCAAAGCATACAACACACCGCCTCGCTGACGACCGTTGCGACCGCGCAGCCCATGCTGCCCCATTTGAGCACTGCCACGAAAAACAAATCCCCGATGATATTGAGCACCGAGCTTGCCACAAGAAAATAGAGCGGTGTCGTGCTGTCTCCCAGCGCCCGCAATGTGCATGCAAAAAAATTATAGATAAATGTAAAAATAAATCCAAAAAACACGATTCTCAGATAAGAAACTGCAAGCGGAAGCACTTCCTCCTGCACCCGGATCAGTAATAACAACGGTCTGGCAAAAAGAATGCAAAACAACGTGACCGCAATGGAGAACACAATTCCTGCAATCATCGTCGTGCTGATCTGCCGCTTTAAAACATCCATTTTCTTTGCGCCGTACTGGGTTCCCATCAAAATGGAAGCCCCGATACACATGCCGTTCACAAACAAAATTGCAAGTGTCATCAGTGGATTGCTTGTGCCGACCGCCGCCAATGCCTCTTTTCCCACAAGCTGACCGACGATAATGCTGTCCACTGAGTTATACATCAACTGAAAAATGTTTCCAAATAAAAGTGGTATCGTAAATTTTACAAGTAATGGAGTAATTTTCCCCTGTGTCAGATCTTTTGTCATATTCTTACGCCTTTGCCAGAATCTTTTTTATATTACATAAAAACAGTGTGGAAGCCACTGCAACCGAAATAAAGTCCGAAACAGGCTCTGCTAAAAACACTGCAAACACTTTGTTCTCAATGAACATCGGCATCAGATAGATCAGTGGGAGCAACAAGATGATTTTTCTTAAACATGCAATGAATAAGGAAAGTTTTGCCTGTCCAAGCGACATAAACGTCTGCTGGATCGCCATCTGGATTCCAAAGATACCGGTCATGCCCATATAAATCCGGGCAGCCCACGTCGTCATCTCATACAATTCCGGGGAACTGCTGTTGAACAGCTGTACAAAAACCCCCGGGAAACACTCTACAAACAGCCAGAATGCCATCGTGTAAATGAGACTTACCACGATCAAAATGCGAATCGTCTTTTTCACACGGTCAACCTTTGCCGCGCCATAGTTATAGCTGATAAGCGGTTGTGCGCCCTGTCCAAGCCCCTGCACCGGCATGAACTGTAACTGCATAATACTTGCAAGGATCGTCATCGCTCCCACTGCCACATCTCCGCCGTATTTCGACAGGGACGCATTAAATGCAATGTTTATAAGGCTCTCCGTAATATTCATGACAAATGGTGCCAGACCAAGTCCCATGACCGGAAGAATGATCTGCGGCTGTACTTTTAAGTATTCTTTTCGGATACGAAGTTTTGTCTGTTTTCCATTCAAAAAAGAAAACACCCACACGGCGGAAACTGCCTGTGAGAGAATCGTTGCAACGGCCGCGCCCTTTACGCCCATATGAAATGCAAAAATAAATAAAGGATCAAGAATGATATTGCAAATTGCTCCGATCAGAACTGTCTTCATACTGATCTTTGCAAATCCCTGTGTTGTGATAAACATATTCAATCCCAGCGTCATCATGACAAAAATACTCCCCGCCACATAGATCCGCATATATCCCAATGCAAATGGCAAGGTTTTCTCACTCGCGCCAAACATCCACAGAATCGGCTCCGCGACTGCTTCCAGAAAGATGGTCAGCACAACCGAGATTACGATCAGGCTTGTCACACTGTTTCCAAGAATACGCTCCGCTGTCTCATTGTCCCCTTTTCCCATATAAATTGCGGCTCTCGGTGCGCCACCGGAACCGATGAGCATTGCAAATGCCGTAACCATCATAAGTACCGGAAAACATAACCCGAGTCCGGTCAGTGCAATATCCCCCACCTCGCGGATATGTCCGATATAAATACGGTCAACCAAATTATATAGAAGGTTTACAAGCTGTGCGATAATTGTAGGCACCGCCAGTTTTATCATTAAACCGGGAATGCTGCCACTCCCAAGATTCTGTTTTTCTGTCTCTTTTTCCATAAAAATCTCCTCTTGTACTGTCAAATAAAACTTCCGCCTTATCTCTTTTGTGCAAAATCTGCCATCAGACACACGCAGAATAAGGCTGACACACTTTTCACAGTGCAACAGCCTTATTCTAGCACACTCTATGTTCGAATACAAATGGCAGACTTCAATCAGCCAAGTATTTTTTTCAGATCTTCCTCCGGGGTGCTGATCGGAGAAATCTGATAATTTTCTACCAGATAATTCAAAATATTCGGTGAAAGAAACGCCGGCAGAGTTGGTCCAAGATAAATATTTTTAATACCAAGGTGTAACAACGTCAGTAAAATGCAGACTGCTTTCTGCTCATACCAGGACAATACCATGGAAAGTGGAAGTTCGTTCACGTTGCAGTCAAACGCTTCTGCGAGCGCAATTGCAACCTTGATTGCACTATAAGCATCGTTACACTGTCCCATATCCATAATTCTTGGAAGTCCGCCGATGGTTCCAAGATCAAGGTCATTAAAACGGTATTTTCCACAGGCAAGCGTGAGAATGACAGAATCCTTTGGTGTCTGTTTTACAAATTCCGTATAGTAGTTTCTTCCAACTCTTGCTCCATCACAGCCACCCACTAAGAAAAAGTGGCTGATTGCTCCGGATTTCACAGCATCGATTACCTGATCTGCAACTCCTAACACGGTTCCATGTCCAAAACCGGTCATGACCGTCTTACCGCCATTGATCCCTGTCATCTCACGGTCAGCTTCATAGCCGCCAAGTTCTAATGCTTTCTCAATGACCGGGGTAAAGTCTTTTTCTTCCCCTATGTGAACCATCTCAGGATAAGAAACCACCTCTGTCGTAAATACACGGTCTGCATAGCTTGGTTTTACCGGCATCAGACAGTTTGTTGTATAAAGGATTGGTGCCGGAAGATGATCAAATTCCTTCTGCTGGTTCTGCCATGCAGTTCCAAAATTTCCTTTTAAATGCGGATATTTCTTCAATTCCGGATAAGCATGTGCCGGGAGCATCTCTCCGTGGGTGTAAATATTGATTCCTTTATCCTTTGTCTGCTCTAATAACAGTTTCAGGTCATAAAGATCATGTCCAGTGATCACAATAAATGGGCCTTTTTCTACGGACAATGGAACTGTGGTTGGTGTCGGTGTCCCAAATGTCTCCGTGTTTGCCTTATCTAAAAGTTCCATACAGATCAGATTTTTCTCTCCCACTTCGAGTACGACCGGAAGCAGAAGATCCATATCCATGTCATAACCGATCACGGATAATGCGCGGTAAAAGAAGCTGTTCACTTCGTCCGAAGTGTAGCCCAACACCATCGCATGGTAAGCGTAAGCTGCCATACCACGGATTCCAAATAAAATCAGTGATTTTAAAGAGCGGATATCCTCATTGTCATTCCACAGATTGTTCATGTCATAATCGTCTGTGTTGCCACATGGATTCTGACAGGCACTGCAATCCGGTACAATTTTATTTTTCTCTGCTTTGACTTTTGCGATCATCTCTTTTAAAGTCTCATCATTGAAATTCACATTCGTGATCGTTGTAAATAAACCTTCGATGATAATACGGTCGGTATTTTCTGTTTTTGGATTATTTCCACAGGATTTTGCCAGACCAATTAACGCCCCGGTCAGTTCATCCTGTAATTTTGCTGTATTTGCAGATTTGCCACACACACCTGCATTTCCTGTACATCCACTGCATCCCGCAGTCTGTTCACACTGAAAACAAAACATTTTCTGTTCCATATTGTGTAATCTCCTTTTTATGAAATGTTGTAATGTAAAACGCTGATATACAGAGGTGATACCCCTGCACACCAGCGCTTGTTACGAGGTATGTACAGATTGTAATAAAAACACTTTCATTTTTCTGTTGTTTTTACAACGCAATAAATTTTTTATGTATTATTTGATTGGTAATATTTTCTTTCTGTCTTCTGTCTCATGCACATAACCGATCAACTTGTCAGAAACTCCAACCACACGGTCTGTAGCTGCATTGCACTTGTCGACCGTGCTGTCTAACTCGTTCATATGCTCGATCGTAATCTGTGCACTCTCTGCATTCTGATCTGCAAATTCTTTCAGGGAAACCGTCTCTGTCTCGATGATATCACTGTGGCTCTTTAATTCTTCCACCTCAGAACTGATGCCTTCGATTGCACTTCCGACCTGACCAATCTCACTGTTTAATGTTGTAAAGATTTCCTTTGTCTGATCGATCTTCTCATTCTGGAGGCTCACTGCCTCAGATACCTTCTCAGTGATCTCCACGCTCACATTTGCCTTATCCATAAGATCTGCAACAAGCTGGTTGATGCGTTCGGTTGACTCTCTTGACTGATCTGCCAAGGTGCGGATCTGCTCTGCAACAACGGCAAACCCTCTTCCGTGTTCCCCCGCTCTGGCTGCCTCAATACTTGCATTTAATGCAAGCAGGTTGGTCTGATTGGAAATATCTGCAATAATATCGGTAACTGTCTGGATCTGCTGGGCAGAATCATTGGTAAGCTTAGACTGCTCTCTTACATTCTCGATCGCTTCCCCATTCTTCTTACTGATGTCGATCAGTTCTCCCATAATATTTTCAGCAGACTCGTTGCATTCCTGCATCTTATCTGCACTTGCATTCAAGGCATCTACATTCTCGGAAATCATAGCGATCAGATTACCGATTGCATCGATCTTCTCTTTCATATCTGCCGTCTGTGTTGCCTGTGTCACAGTGTTATCTGCAATCGTATGCACCGAATCCTGTGTGATTTTCAAGGAAGCTTCCATATCATGAAAGATGTTATTAAAATCACCGGATACAGATTTTAATTCTTCTGTTGCTGTTTTAATCCCGGAAATCACAGTTGCAAATGAACTGATGGAATTATGTACGGAACGCATCATCGCTCCGATGTCATCCTCACGCTCCATCAGCTTTTTCGCTTTTTCTCCGATCTTCGTCTGCTCCTGTTCATCTTCTGTTTTTCCCTGGGCTATTGTAAGAAACTGGTTCAGCAGTGATTTCACAACCCAGAATACGACTCCAAAAATCACAACGCTGACCGCACTTACCAGCACAACTGCGATCAACGTGCTGATAATTCCATTCTTTAACATTTCCAACACGAGCACCTGCCACAAAACAATGACAAGCATTAATGCAAATATCGGTTTTAAGGCTTTCCCCCAAGCCACTTTTCTGTTATCCTGTTCCATAATTATCAGAATACCTCCGTGTTCATCAAAGTTATACATATTCTACCATATTTTTCATGCTTGTGGTATCAGAATTTCCTATTTTCAAATTTTCTTTGACTATTTTCCAGAAATACTATACAATGCAATCGTTTGAAATACGATGGAGGAGAATACCAAATGAAAAAAATAGCTTTTTTTGATATAGACGGAACTTTAACTTCCGAAATCGATGGTTCCATACCACAGAGTGCCATCACTGCGATACGAAAAGCCAGAGCAAACGGAAACCTGATGTTTTTAAATTCCGGAAGATGTATCCAGAACGTAGAACCACGTTTTAAAGAAGTCGGCTTTGACGGATTTGTCTGCGGATGCGGCACTGATATTTACTGTGATGGAAAGAATCTTTTACATGTCACACAGTCCCATGAAATTACAATGGAACTGTTAAAGGCAGCAAGAGATACCAATGTCGACATTATTTTCGAATCGTCCACTGCGGTTGCTTACGATCCGGCCCGTCCAATCATACATCCGGATGCCGTGGCACAATATGACGCTTTCGTGAAACGCGGTTATACAATGCCAACGGATCTGGAGTCACTGGATTTTACCTGTGATAAATTTGTGATCTGGTTTCAGGACAAAGAGCAGCTGCAGGCTTTCCGAAAGATCAGCGACGTGCATTTCAACTGCATTGACCGGGGCGGCACATTCCGGGAATTTGTCCCTCACGGCTACAGCAAAGCAACCGGAATCCAGTTTGTCCTTGATCATTACAATCTGTCAAAAGAGGATGCCTATGCATTCGGAGACAGCAACAATGATCTTCCGATGCTCTCCTATCTCCCAAACAGTGTTGCGATGGGAAATGCATACCCGGCTTCTCTTTTTGACCGGGTGTCCTTTGTCACAAAAAAAGCGAGCGAAGACGGTATCGCCTTCGCTCTGGAACATTTTTCCTTTATTTAGGACTGCAAAAGTGTGCGCCAGGCGCACACTTTTTTTATATATACTCTCTCAGATCATCTGCTGTTGTGCGCATCTTATCTACTGCCTGCTGTACCTGCTCTGCAAACTGGAGATTCTGTTCGCTCATGCCATGTACCTGTTCTGCACTTGCGGTCACTTCCTCTGTTGCAGCAGACAACTGGGATATATTTTCCACGATTTTATTATTAGACTCAGAAAGTCCATCCACCTGCCGGTTTACTTCCTCGATATGATCGATCAGATCTGTCATATTACGGTTCAATATCTCAAATGTCTCAGATGCCGCAACAATCTTCTGATTCTGGCTCTCAACGGCCTCTACAGATTCTTCCACAGAAGAAACTACTTCATTGGCATTCTCATTCAGTTCATTGACGATCCTCGTGATCTGCTCAGTAGAATTCTTTGTCTGCTCTGCCAGCTGTCTGATCTGTTCTGCCACGACGGCAAATCCACGGCCTGCCTCACCGGCTCTTGCACTTTCGATCGATGCATTCAGTGCGAGAAGATTCGTCTGGCTGGAAATATTTAAGATCATTCCTGCAATCTCTTCCACTTCTTTTGTTTTGTTCTGAAGCTTTGTCATGGCGGTCGTCACTTCGTGGTTTGTATTCGTGATCAGTTCTGACTGTGTCCTTAATTCTTCCATTACACGGATATTTTCCTGAATACTCTCGTTGGAATTCATTGCAATATCCACCATCTGCTTTGAACTCTCTCCGGTTACACCAATTGCATCCTGAATGGAATTGGTCATTGTACTCTGTTCTTCAATGCTGCCTGCGGTTGTATTGGCAGAAGCTGAAATCTCCTGCATGCTGTTTGTTACAGATTCTGTCACGCCAACCAGCTTTTCGATCAGTTCACCGCTCTTTACAGATTCTGTCTGGATAGATTGTGAAATGCCAAGCACCCCTTCCAGTACCCGTTTTTCCTTCTCATGTTCTTCTGCGATAGAGCCAAGTGCATCATCATTAAACATAATCGTGATATCACCGATTTTTGCGATGATAAAGAGAATTCCAAGCACACCCCAAATACCACAGATGGTATCCACATCTATCACATTAATTCCCTTGACAGACTGTACAACAGTCACAAGGATATATAAAATTCCAAGTCCAATTGAGGTTCTCCTTAATCCCTTTTTATCATAATAAGGAATCTGTAATGCAAGAGAAACAATCAGTATATAGGTAATAAAATGCGCATCTGTCTGCATACCAATCAGCAAATACTCAATTCCCATCTCCATGGTTACCGCCACTTTTAACTTGCTTGTTGCCTTATTCCTGCAATAAATAACCGCGTTCACCACGGTAAATGCAAGTAAAAGAACCGTATTTCCATAGACGGTCACCGTCTTGATGTTATGATTCATCTGTTTCATCCACAGATACAACAAAATCAGTGCCGCCATAAAGATCGTGGCTCCCATATATATTCTATTCATTCTCCGCAATCGTTCCGAAATGTCATTATAACGATATTTATTTTCTTCCATTGTTTTTCGTTAACTCCTCTCTTGTTATCATGTAAGCCTTTTCACAATATAGCATATTATACCTTATTTTTCCAAAAAATTCCATATTATTTTCTGCATAATATGCATATTTTTCTCAGATACGCCACCTGCTTCAATAAACGATCTTATCGCGTCCGGTCTCTTTTCCCTGATATAACTTCTCATCTGCCCTGCGGATCGCCATTTCCATACCATCGTTCTTATCGTACTCTTCCAGTCCAAACGTCACGGTAATGCGGATCTCCTCATTTTCATACGATACCGTCAGCCTGTGGATCTCGTCATAAATCTCCTGCAGCGCATCATATGCCGCATCGCCGTTTCTGCCATAAAATACAAACAGGAACTCCTCGCCTCCCCAGCGGCATACCCTTCCGTATGGTTTCATTTTGTCCATGAAAAGTCCTGCTACAGCTTTCAGCACTTCATCACCTGCATCATGCCCATAGGTATCATTAATTCTTTTAAAGAAATCAATATCTGCAATGGCGATCGATACAAAGCCTGCATTTCCTATCTCATAATCATACTCCACTGCACGGATATATTCCCACATGCTCCGGCGGTTCCAAAGACCGGTAAGTGCGTCAACAGAAGCGATCTTTTGCAGTTTTGCATTATACCGTACAAGCTTCTGTTCCATTTTCTGGGCATCCTTCGTAAATATGATCATGACAGCAGTGATCTGCGCAAAAATAAAAATCGTATTTAAAATCTGTATCAGAACACTTATGCCGGGATCCAGTGGGCTGTACGGTTTGAAATTCCGGGCGTAGGCATACAAAGCCAGACGGAGTGCACATGCTCCGACCGCAGTCAGCACTTTTCTCCGCTCTCTTGCAGTACTCACCGTAAAGTTCAGCGCAAGAAATGCAAACAGATAATGCTGTACTCCGCAGTCCCAGCCAAACATCACAATAAACAGGATGATCCACACGATCATAAGTATCTGTGAGATCCACGCTGACTCTCTTGTGTGATTCCAGTACGTTGTGTAAAAAGATAACACATAGCATACTCCGCACACCAGACAGCCACCCACATTCATCCAGTCGCCCATGCTACAGAAAACTGCCATAAGGCAGAGAAAATATCCAATGAAGATCAGCGCACTGATACGCAGTGTCACCGCTGTTTTCTTTGTTTCATTCTCATTCTTTACATCTTCAAAAATCAAATCAAGGATCTTGTTCATTTTCCCTTTCTCCGTTGCTATTTTAGGACTGTCTCATTTATGTCATCCTTTCTCCTACAAAAATAGTACTTTTTTACAGATATAAAGTCAACTTATTTCTGACAATTTTTGACTGAGAATCCGAATTTTTATTTTGACTACTATGAATATTTCTTTTTACTTTTCATTTAAAGTACGCATGGAATTTAAGATTGCGATGACAGAAACTCCCACATCCGCAAATACGGCCTCCCACATATTCGCCATACCAAGTGCGCCGAGAATCAGAACAAGTGCTTTTATTGCAAGTGCAAATACAATGTTCTGTTTTACAATACGAAGTGTCTTTCTTGCAATCCTAACAACCGATGCGATCTTGGTCACATCATCATCCATCAGGACAATATCTGCTGCTTCGATTGCCGCATCGGAGCCCATACTTCCCATTGCAATTCCAATGTCCGCTCTGGTGAGTACCGGAGCATCATTGATTCCATCTCCAACAAATGCAAGACGCTCTTTTTCTTTTTCAGCTTTTAAGAGTGCTTCCACCTGCTCTACTTTACCACCCGGTAACAGTTCTGCATGCACCTCATCGATACCAAGTGTCTGTGCCACTGTCTCTGCGGCCTCTTTGCGGTCTCCGGTCAGCATGACCGTATGTCTGACGCCTACCTGTTTCATGTCGTGGATTGCTTCTTTTGCTCCATCTTTAATGGTATCGGAGATGACAACCGCTCCTTCAAATACTCCATTGCATGCCACATAAACAACTGTTCCCATGCTCTTGCAAGGTGTATAAAAAATACTCTCTGACTTCATGAGTTTTTCGTTTCCAAGTAATACGGTCTTTCCGTCGATCACAGCTTTGATTCCGTGTCCTGCGATTTCCTCTGTGTTTGTCACACGGTTTAAATCCAGCTCTTTTCCGTAAGCTTCACGGATGGAATTTGCGATTGGATGATTGGAATAGCCCTCTCCCAATGCTGCAAGTTCGATCAGTTCCTCTTTGGAACCGTTTTCGGTGATGACATCTGTCACTTTAAACTCGCCTTTGGTCAGTGTTCCGGTCTTATCAAAAACAATTGTGGTCATCTCTGCCACTGCCTCCAAATAGTTGCTTCCTTTTACAAGGACACCGATCTTAGACGCTGCACCGATTCCGCCAAAGAATCCTAAAGGAACGGAGATTACCAACGCACATGGGCAGGAAATAACAAGGAAAATACATGCTCTCTGAATCCATTCTGCCCATCCGCCGCCAAGAATCAGTGGTGGCAAAATTGCGAGGATCACTGCACCGATCGTGACAACCGGAGTGTAGTATTTTGCAAAACGTGTGATGAAATTCTCAACTTTTGCTTTTTTGCTGCTTGCATTCTCCACAAGTTCCAGAATCTTTGCAACCGTAGAATCATCAAACTCTTTTGTTGTTTTTACTTTTAATGTTCCGCTTCCGTTCACACAGCCACTGATGATCTCATCGCCGGCTTTTGCGCTTCTTGGTACCGACTCACCGGTCAGTGCTGCGGTATCGATCAGGGATTCACCCTCCACAACAATACCGTCCAAAGGAATACGCTCCCCCGGTTTCACTACGATAATGCTTCCAACTTCCACATCATCCGGATCAACCTGTTTTAAAACTCCGTCTTCCTCGATATTGGCATATTCCGGACAAATGTCCATCATATCAGAAATGGACTGACGGGATTTTCCAACCGCATAGCCCTGGAACAATTCGCCTACCTGATAAAACAGCATAACAGCGACAGCCTCCGAATATTCACCTACGCCAAACGCTCCGAATGTGGCGATCATCATAAGGAAATTCTCATCAAACACCTGTCCGTGGCTGATGTTTCGTGCCGCCTTGTATACAATATCATAACCAATGACCAGATACGGAACCAGATAAATCACAAATAACACAATTTTGTTCCATTCGTCCATCCGTCCCGTGTGTTCACAGACCATCAGGACTGCAAACAGTAAAAATGTAACAATAATGCGGTAAAGCATCTTTTTCTGTTTCTTTGTCATATCATTTACCATGCCTTTCCATAACCTGCAGACTTTATGCCGCAGGCACAAATTACTCTCCTTAGGATAGAAATGGCTGCTGCATCACGCAGCAGCCATTGATTCATTAAAATAAGATTTTGCAGTCTGGCTCAACCTTTGCACAAACAGCAGCGACTTCTTTCATGATCTCGTCGAATTTTACATCCTCTGCATCAATGCTCATTTTCTGTGTCATAAAGCTTACGCTTGCATCGTTGACACCCGGGATTTTCTTAATCGCATCTTCCATTTTTGCTGCACAGTTTGCACAGTCAAGGTCTTCTAATTTAAATTTTTTCTTCATGATCCATTCCTCCATTTTCTTATTCTTCAATATGTTCTCTTCCCTGATCAATGATCGTGCGCACATGTTCATCTGCCAGTGAGTAAATCACGGATTTGCCTTCCCTTCTGCCGGTCACAAGCTTCGCCTGCTTTAATATCTTAAGCTGATGGGAAATTGCTGACTGGTTCATATGAAGCATTTCCGCAAGATCACAGACACACACTTCTGACTCAAACAACACATACAAAATCCGGATTCTGGTTGAATCACCGAATATTTTAAACAGTTCTGCCAGATCGTACAGTTCATCTTCGTCCGGCATGTGCTCACTCACCTGTTTGATCTTATCCTCATGGATCTCGCACGTTTCACAGTGTTCTACATCATTAATTGCCAATCATTTCACCTCCGTTACATATGAATATCTGTTCATATGTTTATATTATCAACCTTTTATATATCTGTCAACAGATTTTGCGTATCTTTTTCATTTTAAAACTATCTTGCCTGAAATATTTTTCTCTGCTTGTAAATGTAATAGATGCTCATCGCAAGCGCACCTGCCGCCCATGTGATCGGATAGCAGATGATGACCTGCTCTAAGGTTCCGTGAGCTGCCACAAGTGTCACCCAGATCATACGGAGCACACAGATGCCAACCATCGTGATCAGCGTGGAGACTACCACTGCTCCCTGTGCACGCAGTGCCCCGGAAAACACTTCGATAAAGGCAAATAATAAGTACGCCGGTGCGATCACATTCATCATGCGGATACCGATCTCGACCACGCCCGCATCATTGACAAAGATTCCAAACAGAAATCTTTCTGCAGACATTAAGATGATACTCACAGAAACCGCCGATATCAGTGCCATGCCAAGACAGATTTTTGTACCTCTCCGGATGCGATCCCATTTCCCTGCTCCATAGTTTTGTCCTACAAACGTCATGACAGAGATTCCGAATGCGCTGTTGATCATCCAGAAAATAAAGTCAATTTTGGAATAAGCCGTCCATGCTGCCATCGTGTCCACGCCAAAATTATTGATGGACACCTGCACAATAATATTCGAAATACTGTACATGATTGCCTCAAATCCCGCCGGAAGACCTATTTTTAAAATACTCTGCAGCATTCTTTTGTACATGCGGATCTGTGAGAGACACAGTTTCATGCCCTCCGTGCGGTACATCAGTGTAACTGTCACTAAAACAGCACTGACCGCCTGAGCGATCAGGGTGGCAATGGCCGCACCTAAAACGCCTAATGGAATGACCAGAATGAGTAAAAGATCCAGTATAATATTTACCACACTGCAGACGATCAGATAATATAATGGTCTTTTTGAATCCCCGACTGCCCTTAAAATCGCAGCGCCCATATTATAAATAAAAATAAAAATCAGTCCTGAAAAATACACCCGCACGTACAGTGCCGATTCTGCGATCAGTTCCTCCGGTGTGTTCATCCAGAGCAGCATCTGTGGTGCTAATACGATCCCGGCAATTCCGAGCATAAGTCCTCCCACAAGCGCAAATGCGTAAGCGGTGTGAAGGGACTCTTCTATCTCCTCTTTTTTTCCGGCACCAAAATACTGTGAGATAATAACGGTAGCTCCCGTGGACACGCCTGTGAAAAACCCTACCACAAGGCTTATGATCTGCCCGGCAGAGCCGCCGACACTCGACAGTGCTTCTTTTCCGACAAACTGTCCCACAATGACAGAATCCACCGTATTATATAACTGCTGAAAAAAACTTCCCACCAGAATCGGAAAGAAGAAAATCAACAGCTGCTTCCAGATCACACCCTCTGTGATCCCATTCTTTTCCTGTGTTGTCATGACATCTTCTCCTGTGCAGCTTCCATCCGGTCACGGATAGCTTCCATTCTCTGATCCAGGGATGCACTGATGCTGGCACATTCCACCAGTTCTTTTGCCAGATACTCTGCCTCGCTTTCCGGAATGTTCTTCTTATAACGTAATTTATGCTCCAGACTTGCCCAGAAATCCATCGCAATGGTGCGAAGCTGTACTTCCACCTTCATCGGACGTTTTTCATTTTCAAGGAAAATCGGCACTTCAATGATCAGATGCAGACTGCGGTATCCACCTGGCTTCGGGTTTTTAATATAATCTTTTCGCTCGATCAGTCTGACATCGTCCTGCTGCAGCAAACAATCCGCCAGCATATAAATATCTTCCTGAAACGAACAGATCACACGCACTCCCGCGATATCATTAATATTTTCCTCAATAGATTCCAGTGAAAACGGAATCTGTTTCCGTTTCACTTTCTTTAAAATACTGTCAAACGATTTCACTCTCGTCTTAATAGACTCAATCGGATTTCTGTCATATTGCAGGGAAAACTGCTCATTCAAAACATTGAACTTTGTCTCTACTTCCATAATTGCACACCGGTAGTATGCCATCAAACTCTCGATCGGTGCAAAATTGTCCTGCACTTTATCCATAAACTCATCGGATAACACCGTATCCATGATAATCTCTTCTTTTGCCTGTTTTAAAAATTTCTCGATCAGCATATGTAAAACCTTCTTCTCTCTCGTACTCTGTGAAAAGACCACAGCTTGTTTATTATAGATGTTTTTCCCTTTTTTTACAAGTCATTGGGAAGCGTAGATATTCAAGTTTCTGGCAAAAAGAAAAGTCACACAGACAACTGTGATGTTCCTGCTCGCAGAGCTCACAAAGGAAATCACAATTGTCTGTGCGACTTTTCTTTCTACAATTTACTTTTTGTTATCTATGCTTCTTCTTTTGCTTCTTCTTTGACTTCTTCCTCGTCTTTCCTCACACGTCCATACATTTCCATGTATTTGTAGAGGCGTTTTGCAAGTTTGTTGTCAATCTGGTCTGCGGTTGCTCTCCACTCCCAGTTTCCGCCTAAGGTGGATGGCGTATTCATACGTCCCTCAGAGCCGACACCGATGATATCCTGCATCGGAACGATTGCGAGATCACCGACGGAAGCCCATGCACCGCGCATCATGCCCCAGTTATACCCCTCCTCTTTTGTGAGGTTTAAGTACTCTTTCGCAAATTTTACACTTGCCTTCGGTGCTGTTTTCATCCAGCCAAGGATCGTATCATTGTCGTGTGTTCCTGTGTATACAACACAATGTGTCGGGTAGTTATGTGGCAAATAATCGCTTCCCTCCCTGGAATCAAATGCAAACTGTACCACTTTCATACCAGGGAAACCGGAATCTTTTACAAGCTTCAATACAGAAGGTGTCAGGAATCCAAGATCCTCCACAATGATATTTAACTTGCCAAGCTTCTTCTCCAATGTATGAAACAGATCCATTCCAGGGCCCTCTCTCCACTCACCATTACGTGCAGTGTCGTCTGTTCCAGGGATCGCATAGTAAGAATCAAATCCACGGAAATGATCGATACGTACAATATCATATAATTTTGACATTGCTTTGATCCGTTTTGTCCACCAGCTATAACCGTCTTTTTTCATCTCATCCCAGCGGAACAGTGGATTTCCCCAAAGCTGTCCATCTGCAGAGAATGCATCCGGTGGGCATCCTGCAACATCAATCGGATCTAAGTTCTCATCTAAGTAGAACTGTGCCGGATTCGCCCATACATCCGCAGAATCTCCTGCGACATAAATCGGAACATCTCCGATGATCTCAATGCCTTTTTCATTGACATATGCCTTCAATGCCCACCACTGTTTGAAGAACAGATACTGGAGCATTTTGTAAAACAGAATGTCATCTGCATAAGTTTCTTTTGCTTCTGACAATGCTTTCTGTTCTCTTGTCTTTAATTCTTTTTCCCATTCAAACCATGCAATTCCGCCATGGGCATCTTTTAATGCCATAAACAGTGCATAATCCTCGAGCCATTCTGCTTCTTTCTCACAAAAAGATGCAAAATCCTCCGGCTGTTTTTTCATGAAACGTGCATAGGCTTTTTTCAGTAATGCATAGCGGGAATTGTACATAACCCCATAGTCTACATAATGAGGATTGCTGCCCCATGGAAAAGATTCGCACTCTGCTTTTTTTAACAGTTTTTCCTTGCATAAAATCTCAAGATCGATAAAATAAGGATTTCCTGCAAAACTGGAAAATGACTGATATGGTGAATCACCATAGCTGGTCGGACAGATTGGAAGGATCTGCCAGTATTTCTGACCTGATTTATCAAGAAAATCTACGAACTTTCTTGCCTCTTTTCCCATTGTACCAATTCCATAAGGGGATGGCAGGGATGAAATGTGCATTAAAACACCGCTGCTTCTCATAACAATAATTCCTCCTATTTGAGTTCAAAAACTCCTATTTCAAATTCTTTATACTCTCCCCACTTGCGAACTCAAACGGAACCACCTCATAAATCGGCTCTTTCTTCAGTTCGATCTGCCCAAACAGTATCTCCACACTTCTCACTGCAAGTGTCTGATACTGCTGTCTGATCGTGGCGAGTTTCGGATTATAATATTCTGCTAATACGGTGCCATCAAAACCAATCACAGAAATATCTTCCGGTACACGATAATCCATATCGCGCAGCGCACGGATCGCGCCGATAGCCATCACATCTGACATTGCAAATACTGCTGTCAGATCAGGATACTTTTCCACCAGACGTTTCATCGCCCGGTAAGCACTGTCAAATGAGAATCTTGCTTTCTCATAGCAGACTTCAAGATCCATCTCCTTATTATGTTCTGCAAAGCTTTCCTTACATCCTAAATATCTCTGGTGGCTGGTGTATGATTTTACCGGATCACCACCGATAATACCAATCTTGTCATGTCCTGCTTCAAACAAAGCATCCACAGCACACTTTCCTGCGGCAATATCATCTGTCGCAACACTGGAAAGGTTCTCAAATGAAAGATCATTTGCCCGGTTTGTCACAAGCACACTCGGCACACCCACCTTTGCAAATCCCTGTTTAAAAAATTCCGGGTTACCACCTAAAAACAGAAGTCCTAACGGCTTTCGCTCCCTGCAGAGCTGTAATGCCTGTTCCACCTCATTGTCGTCCTCGTCAATGTAGGAAACAACCAGTGTATAGTCGGTTCTTCCGATCATCTGCTGGATCTCCTCCACAATGTTGGAGAACAGCATATTGGAAATACCTTTGACTAATACACCAATTGTTTTCGTATTGCTCTGCTTCAAATGCTTCGCATTGTTATTCGGAACAAAATGAAATTTTTCAACTACTTCTTCGATTTTTTTCTTTGCATCGGGACTGACATCATTTCTATGATTCAGGACTCTGGAAACCGTGCTGATGGAATATCCTGATTCCCTGGCTATATCCTTTATCGTAACCATATTTTTCTTTCCTGTCTACTGTTTTTTTTCGTTTTTTTTCGTAAAACATGTATTTTTTTACAATCTTCTACTGTAATATCAGCCTTTGACCGCTCCTGCAACTACTCCTTCAATAATATATTTCTGACAAGCCACATAGAAAACTACAATTGGAACAATTGCAAGTACAAGCATTGCCATCATCGTACCCCAGTCTACTGCTCCATAACCACCTTTTAAGTACTGAATGACGATTGGAATCGTCTTGTATTTTTTGATATCCAATACCAGATAAGGAAGTAAATAATCGTTCCAGATCCACATTGCCTGTAAAATTGCAACGGTGATCGCCGTTGGTTTCATAATTGGAAATACCACCTGAAAGAATGTCTGGATCGGAGTACATCCATCGATCATCGCCGCCTCTTCTATCTCGATCGGAATACTTTTTACAAAGCCGCAGAACATAAACACCGCAAGTCCTGCACCGAATCCAAGGTATACTAAAATGATACCGACCGGGTTGCTCAGATGCATCATATTTGCCAGTTTCGACAAGGTGAACATTACCATCTGGAATGGTACGATCATGGAAAACAGACATAACATATAAATGGTTGCATTCACTTTATTATGTACTCTTGTAATATACCATGCACACATGGAGGTGCATAAGATGATCACTGCAACAGAGCCAACGGTGATGAGCACCGAGTAGCCAAACGCCTGAAAAAAGTTTGTTTTTTCAATACCCCGGATGAAATTTGACAATCCGGTAAAGGATCTCTCATCCGGCAGTGCAAATGCATTTTTTGTGATAAATCCTTTTTTCTTGAAAGAATTGATCAGCACCAGAAAAATCGGATACAGATAAAAAACGGTCAGCAGACTGAAAAATACGGTCAGCACTCCTCCGTGTTTTGATCTTCTTACAGCACTTACCTCATTATTTTCTTTTACTTTCTTTGCCATTACTGCTGTACCTCCTTTGTTCTGGTCAGTCTGTTCTGTGCCAGTGCGATAACTGCTACTATAATAAAGAAGATAACTGCTTTCGCCTGACCGACACCTTCCCAACCGGTTCTTCCATAGAATGTCTCAAAGATGTTAAGCGCAAGCATCTGCGAATTATTGGACGGCTCTCCTGCTGTCAATGCCAGGTTCTGATCGAACAGTTTGAAAGAGTTCGTCAGTGTTAAGAATGTACAGATCGTGATGGATGGCATTACCATTGGAATCGTAACACTCTTCAATAACTGCCAGTTGGACGCCCCGTCCATTTTTGCCGCCTCGATCAGCTCGCCCGGAATATTCTGGATACCGGCGATATAAATGATCATCATATAACCGACCTGCTGCCAGTTCATTAAAATGATCAATCCCCAGAATCCATAGGAAGAAGAATAAGTAAGTGTTCTTCCAAAATGACCTAAGATTCCATTCAGCAGGATCTGCCAGATATAACCTAAAACAATACCACCAATAAGGTTTGGCATAAAAAATACTGTACGGAAGAAGTTCGTACCTTTAATTCCCTTTGTTAAAAGCATCGCGATTACAAATGCAAAAACATTGATCGTCAGCACTGATACAATGGTGAATAATGCAGTGAACCATAATGCATGCATAAATGTCGGATCACTGAACACGCGCAGATAATTTTTTAATCCTACAAATTTTGCATCTGTAACGGTTGTAAATTCACAGAATGATAAGTAGATACCCATAATAAAAGGAACTATAAAACCTATTGTAAATGCCACTAATGTAGGGAGTGCAAAAACAGGAAAATATTTTTTGATTGCTTTCTCCATAATTTCCATCCTCTCATAAAACCTTAATAATCTGAAAGGGTGAGTGGCAGACCACACACCCTTTCCATGTTACTTCATCATTACTTTTTATTTGTTTGCAGCTGCTGCATACTCAGTAGCCCATCCGTCAACGAATGCACTGACAACGCCGTCCCAGTCACCTGTTCCCTGTGCGTACTCTAATAATGCAGAACCTACACCGTCTTTCCATGTCTCAGATGGAATAGTAGAGAAGTTCCATGTTACAGAGTATTTACCATCAGCGATGTACTGGTTAGAAGCCTGGATAAATACATTGTCTGCTTCATATTCGCCTGTGAATGTATCAAATGGTGTTGTAAATCCCATTTCATGAGCCATGGATTCACGTCCTGCGTCAGATGTGATAACCCAGTTCAGGAAATCAAGTGTTGCCTGCTGATCTTCTGCAGAAGCTTTGCTGTTTACACACCAGTAGTTCTCAGAACCTGTGCAGAGTCCCTGATTCTCTTCTCCCTCAACACCAATATAGATTGGCATCATGCTCATGTCATCAGCGGTTACAAGATAACCATTCTCTTCATTTGTGAGGTTACCATACTCCCATGTACCATTCTGGTAGAATACTGCCTCTTCCATACCGAATTCAGATTCTGCTTCATCACCTGTCTTAGATGAGAGCATTCCCGGATCACAGGTGGAATCTGTAATGTATAAATCCCAGATCTGTTTGTAATTGTCAAGGTATGTTCCTTCTATTGCATCTGTAGAATCAATTCCTTTGTCTTTGTATTCATAGTAAATTGGAAGATTTGCCAAATGAGTTTTAAATCTCCAGTCAGATGATCCATCCATACCTGCGGAAGTAAATGCTCCCTGAAGATCGTATCCAAACTTATCATTAATCTCATCTAATCTGGACTGGATATCATCTGCAACTGCTTTTAATGTCGCAAAGTTGTTGATCTCATCAACAGAAGAAATCACTGCGTTGTCCATTGTGCAGTAGTCATTTAAGATCGTCTTATTGTAAATGATACCGTAAGTCTCGATAACATAAGCGATACCCTGTACTGCGTTTCCATCTTTTAATACAAAATCATCACTTGTCAGATGTGAATATAATTCACTGCCTGAAAGATCCATGCAATAATCTTTCCAGTTTGCAAGTCCTACAGGTCCGTTTACCTGGAATAAGGTAGGTGCTTCTGATTTTGCCATCTCTGATTTTAATGTCTGCTCATATGTACCATCTGCAGCCGTGATAACTGTAACCTCTGTTCCGGTCTCTGCTGTGTATTTTGCTGCCAGATCCTGCCACTGCTGATCCTGTTCCGGTTTAAAGTTCAGATAATAAACGGAACCACTTCCTGATGCTGATGCATCTGTTTTCACATCTCCTGCTTCTGTTGTACTTGCTGTTGCATCTGCACTGTTTGCACTGTCTGCATTGGAAGCATCACTGCCGCATCCTGCAAATAAAGTTGCTGTCATTGCTGTAGCAAGCATTACTGATAAAACTTTTCTCTTCATGTCGTTTCCTCCCGTATACTTTCTGCACATCTGTATTGTGCAATGATTGTTCTGGCACTCTGCCACTTCGCTGAAATGTTCCCGGTAACATTTTCGGTATTGTTTTCGGTAACGTTTTCAGTTGATAATTGAATTATATTCTTTTTTCATAAAAAAGCAATACTGAATCGTTATCTTCTCTATATTTCATAATTTTTGTTTTTGTTTTTTGTGCAAATTGTATATCAGCAAGATGCTTTTTCTTATTTTTCTTTTTTCTGGTGGAAATTTGCTCAAAGTATTACTTTCTGCCCTGCCGCTTTTATTTCATAAAATTAGAATGCAATGATGTTTTACATTGAAAAAGATTTTTTGAAATGCTACTATAATATTATGGAAATGAAATCCGGGCACTGCCGTTTCATTCTGATCAAAAGGGAAAGTGGAAAGAACATATGAAAGAACTGATCTGTCATAAATTACAACATGATTTCAAACGAATAAAAACCTCTGCCAAATGGGTGCTTTTCTCCATCGTCTCCGGACTGCTTGTCGGGGGTGTTGGCACACTCTTCTATTTCGGCATGTATGTGGTCACACTGACCAGAACCAAAAACCCGTGGCTTATTTTTCTGCTCCCGGTGAGTGGTATCCTGATCGTCGGATGTTACCGCCTGCTTCATGATGAAAAAGATACCGGAACCAACCTTGTATTATCTGCGATACATTCCGATGAAGATCTGCCGCTGCGCATGGCTCCGCTGATTTTTATCTCCACACTCATCACCCACCTGTTTGGTGGTTCTGCCGGACGTGAAGGTGCTGCGTTACAGCTCGGTGGAAGTATCGGAAACGGTCTTGGAAAACTGTTCCGCTTTGATGAAAAAGACAAACACATTATGATCATGTGCGGCATGAGCGCCGCATTCTCTGCATTGTTTGGCACACCGATGGCTGCGGCTGTCTTTTCCATGGAAGTTGTCAGTGTCGGCGTTATGTATTATGCGGCGTTAGTCCCGTGCGTGATCTCCTCACTGGTCGCACATGCTGTTGCAGAATTCTTTGGTGTCTCACAGGAAATGTTCCTGATCGGCCAGATTCCTGCTTTTAAGATCACAAGTGCTGTAAAAATCTCTGTCCTTGCGATTCTATGTGCCGGTGTCAGCATTATTTTCTGTGTCATGCTGCATCAGTCAGAACACCTTTATAAGAAGTTTTTCAAAAATCCTTATGTGCGCATTTTCGCCGGTGGATGTTTCGTGCTCATTTTAACGCTGCTTGTGGGCAACCAGAATTATAACGGTACGGGAATCAATATCATTGAACAGTGTATTGACGGCACAGTCCGCCCGGAAGCCTTTTTTATGAAAATGCTCTTTACTGCTTTAACATTAGGTGCCGGATTTAAAGGTGGCGAGATTGTTCCGTCGTTTTTTACCGGGGCGGCATTTGGCTGTCTGTTTGGAAACCTGTCAGGCTTTTCACCGACACTCTGTACGGCAGTCGGCATGGCCGCAGTTTTCTGTGGAGTGACAAACTGCCCGATCACTGCTCTGCTCATCAGCTTCGAGTTGTTCGGCTATAACGGCATGCCTTACTTTTTGCTTGCCGTTGCATTCAGCTACATGCTTTCCGGATACTATGGCCTATACAGCAGCCAGAAAATTATTTACTCCAAATATAAGACCAATTATATCAACCGCAAAACACATTAAAAAACTTCCCACATATCCGGTTTTCCTGCGATATGTGGGAAGTTTTTTAATGTTCTTCCCTGGCGGCTTTCAGAAGATCAAGCAGTCCTTTTTCCTTGATCAGCGCAATGCCCTGCCCCTCATCACCAAGCACAATGAGATTATCTCCTGGCTTGATATCGAATATCTTTCTGGCTTTTGCCGGGATCACGATCTGACCTTTCTCACCTACTTTTACCATGCCGAAAATGTGTTTTCCCTTCGGTGGAACTTCTAAGCCAAGAGAATCCTTTTTTTCATAATTGATCAGGTCATCCACCGTCACGCCAAAGACATCTGCGAGCCTTTTGCACCTTTCGATATCCGGCAGGGATTCCCCTGTCTCATATTTCGAGAGTGTCTGTCTCGACACACCGATCTGATCTGCCAGTTCATCCTGCGACATATGATTTAGTTTCCGAAGCTGAATGAGATTTTCTGCAAACATTATTTTTTCTTTCCTCCAATTCCACAGACGATCCACCGGAGCACCGGAATACGGCGGATGATCTCATAAGCCAGATATGCACCGGCAAATCCCGCTGCTGCCACAAAAAGATAAAGAAGCACTGCCGGCAATTTTGTATACATGTTCAGATAATATGCTGTCATCGCAATGAAAAGGTAATGGAATAAATAAAGTCCCCATGATTTCGCTGCCATCCATCTTGTCAATGTGTTGGAAATATTACCCCATTTTTTCATCAAAGCCAAAACTGCAATGACCGCGATCCATGCAAACAGGCTACATAGCGGTGTGTCTAAAACTGAATGCTCAGCGTATGGTCTGCCCCAGTATAACACTGTAAATGCAGCCGCTAAAATTATGGCACACACCGCAAGCAGCAGCCAGCATTTTTCCAGATGATCCACCACTTCATCATGGGACAAAACAAAATATCCCACAAAAAATCCAGCCCCATAGATACCGAAACGGTATATCACAACCACTGGTGTGTTCAAAATCTGAGCTGCTCCCCAGATCACAATTGCAAACAACACAAGAAATGGAATGTCCGCTTTCTCTCCCAGCTTCCACAATCTATCTTTTTCCACTCTGCGAACCCATACGAGCAATACCGAAAAAATCCATAACATCTGGATATACCATAGCGGTCCTATGCCGCTGACTGCCATGATGATAAATAAAACCGGTTTTGGAACTGCTGCCATCTGCTCTAATCCACCGCCGATCAGCAGATTGTAGTATCCTAAAATCCACCAGAACACCAAAAGCCCAAGGGTGGATGGAACCAATAATTTTCCCGTCCTTTTTTTTATAAATTCTTTTTCTGAGCGATGTTCCAGCTCATACCTTGCGCTCATTCCTGATATTACAAACAACAACAGCATAAACCATGGGTATACGATATACTGAAATGCATCCTGATACTGCACATCCGAAAATGGTCCGATCACTCCAAATGTTTCAATTCCATTGAACATATAAATAACATGATACAAAACCACAAGCACAACTGTGATCCATCTGATATTGTCTATGTATAACTTTCTCATATTTTTACCACCTTTGCAATTATTTTTAACATTATTATAAATTGCAGAAAATGGAAAATCCACCAGGTATCCTTAACAATACCGGATGGATTTTGTTAAAAACGAGGGCAGTTTTCATCATCTCCGCAGTTTCTATCAGGCTTTCAAGATTTCCAATCTGGAAAATGGGAAAATCTTGCACAATCTTCACAACCTAAATCAGAGTTTCGCCTTCTATTCTATTTCAATTTTGCATACTCTTCGTCCGATACCGGCTCACACCACTCGTTAGATGTCTCCTCACCCGGTACTTCCACTGCAAGATGTGAGAACCAGCTGTCTGGTGCTGCTCCATGCCAGTGTTTTACTTCTGCTGGAATGTTAATACAGTCGCCCGGTTTCATCTCGATTGCTTCCTTGCCCTCCTCCTGATAATAGCCACGTCCGGCAACGCATACGAGGATCTGTCCACCGCCATTTTTTGCATGATGAATATGCCAGTTATTGCGGCAGCCCGGCTCAAATGTCACATTAAAAATGCCAACCTGACTCTTAGATACCGGAGCAAGGAAGCTCTTTCCACTGAAATACTGTGCAAAACCATCGTTTGGTGCACCGATTGGGAATACCATCTCTTTGGCATGTGCTCTCATTGCTTCATCTTCGTATGGAAGATTGCCCCCGTTTACATCCCATACTTCTTTTGCCAGGTTAAAAACTGCCCAGCCCTTTGGCCAGCCTGCGTAAAAAGCTACATGTGTGATGATTGCAGCGATCTCTTTCTGTGTCACGCCATGTGCTTTTGCGTTCTGTAAATGGAATTTCAGGGAAGAATCTGTGATACCGGAAGCCATTAACGCTACGACCGTAATAATACTTCTTGTCTTTACATCAATGTCCTGATTGTTCCAGTTCTCTCCAAATAATACATCATCGTTAAAATGCGCAAACTCCGGAGCAAATTCTCCGAGTGCATTTCTTCCTGCTGTCTGTGTGATCTTTGCCATAGTTTTGTACACTCCTTTTTCTATGTTTTGAATGAAATCTGTTTATGTCTTATCATTCCTGCTAATATCCGCGTTTTGCGATCGCCGGATTATAACTCTTTCACCCAGTTCTCGATTTCCTGCTTATTCGCTCTGTTTAAAAGTTTTCCTTCCACAATCTCCGCGCCCGGTGCTGACGGCTGTAATTCTTTCACTGTATTTCCAAAACCGCTTCCGCCTGAAGTTGCAAACAAAACAATTTTCCTGCCTGTGAGATCATACTTTTCCAGAAATGTATTGATGATGGTCGGTGCAACATACCACCAGATTGGAAAACCAAGAATAATCTCATCGTAGGATTCCATATCCAAATTAGAATCTGCGATTTCCGGCCGGATGGATTTATCACTCATTTCAATACTGCTTCTGGATTTTTTGTTCATCCAGTTTAAATCATCTTTTGTATACAATACTTTTGGTGCAATTTCATGCAGATCAGCATTTGCTGCCTCTGCGATCATTTCCGCAATCTTTTTTGTTGTTCCACTTGCACTGAAAAATGCAACTAATGTTTTCTTCATTGCTGACACCTCCTGAGAATCTTAGCTATTTTAATCAAAAAAAGATGCATAAAATATGCTGTCATATCTTACGCACCTATTATATAACCGGTTTTCCTATTATGTCTAATACTTATAATGTATGTTTCGTTATGCCTTTTAGACATAATATTTTATCTCTTTTTATAAAGGAGTAATTCCGGATCTGCACCGTCTTTCTCATAGGTACAAATCATGATAAAATCCATATTCGCAACAATTCCAAAACATCTCTCGCCTCCAAATTCCGATTCCAACTGGTTTCCAAGATATGTTTTCTGATCATCTAAAAATTTCACTTTCTGTCCATTTGGCAGTCTGTATTCAAGATTCACATATTTGCCTACAAGTGCATTTAATCGGTCAAGTCATCCATATTGCTGTAGGTATAAGTTCCATCTGCATAGCACCACTTGCAATATTCTTCATTCAGTGTACCATCTTTATCGCGCCCCAATATGGAATCATCCTTGATTGGCATTCCACAGCACTGGCAGATCAGTTTTCTTGGTTCTCCGAGAAGTGTATTAATGGAAACATCAAATTCCTTTGACAAAAGTTTTAATGTTTCTGTATTTGGTACTGTCTCGCCATTCTCCCAGCGGGATACTGCCTGTCTTGTCACCATGATTTTCTCTGCTAATTCATCCTGTGACAGTCCTTTTTGCATGCGAAGTTTCAAAATGATATTCTTTGTTTCCATAGCTGCTGCCTCCTTAACCCATATCATACAGATAAATTCAGTTTGTGGAAAGCAACTTGCTGTTGCTATAGTTTTATAGCACATCCATTTTCTAATTCAGTTCTTCGATAAACCTGCTTACCGCCGGTGAATACGGAATATTCCGCCTCCATGCGATCACTGTGCTAGTTTTAAGTTCCGGAGAAAGCCTTTTCTGAACAACCAGATCTTTCCGCCAGTACCCCGCTGCTCCCTCAATAGAGATTGGATACCCAAGCCCATACAATGCCATCACTCCCGCATTGGTTCCCAAGTTGCTCGTAAATGCAATATGAAGTTTCCCGAAATCCTTTCCGAACCAGTTTGCCAACTCACTCTGCACATTCATGCGCTCCGGCAGGATCAGCGGCACATCCAGCAGATCGTTTTTCGTGATGACCTCTTTCTCTGCAAGCGGATCATCCGGCCGCATCGTTACCACCCAATGGTCGTTTTCCGGCATTCGGATGTAGTCAAGTCCCTGCGTATTGACCGGTTCTAAAAAAAGTCCGATATCCACCAGCCCTTTGTTCATCATTTCCAGAACATTGTCCGCCGTTCCGGTGTGGATTGCAAACTGGACTAACGGATATTTTTCCCTATAGTTTTTACAGATTTTTGCCAGCGATTCCACTGCCAGAAATTCGCCACAGCCTATCGTTATTTTTCCCTCGACAGAATCGTTATTTCCTTTAAACTCGCTGACGATCTTGTCCTCTAAATCTACGATTTCAAGTGCACGCCTTTTTAACAACAGTCCCTCATTTGTGAGCGTGATCTGATGTCCTCCGCGGTTAAAAAGCTTTGCGCCAAGTTCCTCCTCCAGCGCTGCAAGCTGTCTGGATAACGTTGGCTGTGTAATGTTCAATTGTTCTGCCGCTTTTGTAAAACTCTGTTCTCTTGCCACTGTCAAAAAGTAGTGCAACACTCTCAAGTCCATATCATCCTAACCTATCTAAAATATATTTCAGCAATTATAATTTTTTCATCATCCAGTCTGCAGACGCATGATGCTCATCTGCATATTTCATGTTATCTGGAAATGTGCCATATTTCTGAAAACCCAGTTTTTCATACAATGTAATTGCATTTTGATTATCCGAGATCACTTCAAGCTCCGCCTGTTCAAATCCACTCTCTTTTGCTGCTTTCAGCACCGTTTCCAACATGATTTTTCCAATACCATATCCGCAGAATTCCTGATACAAAGCAATTGCCACTTCGCATCTGTGCCGATATCTCTTATAGTTTCCAACCGGATTGAAAGAACAGTTTCCGATATGTTTTCCATCCAACGTTGCAATTAACATTAAGGATCTGTCCGAATTCAGGCAATTATTGATAAACGCTGTCTCCTGCTCCTGTGTCATGATAACTTCTTCCGGTTCCCGGATCAGATATGGTGTTTCCGCTGTGGTGACTTTTAAGTACGTGATTAAATCTTCTGCATCTTCCGGCGTTGCATTTCTCAGTACGATCGTCCGATTACTTTTATCCTTGATTTCAATCGGTCCAAATTTCATATCCAAACCACCTTTCCAAAGTATCCTTTGCACCATTATGATACCAACGATCATAAGATGCAAATCTTTCCCCCAAAATTTTCACTAATTATAATTTTATTATTTTACTCTACAAAAAAGTTGAAGTAAACAGCCAATTTTTCTTGCTTCCAATATAATTTCTGTGTTACAATGACTAAAAGCATATTTTACAAAATCTTCATGACATTTTTGTCATCTATATTCTAAGAACGACAGATTAACCCAAAATAATCTGCGTACTTCATTCGTATCTATGCTTTTTGTTACCCATCAACAATTGAAAAGCAGGAGACGAAATGAACTTGGAATCATAAACAGTTGTTATTCTCCTGCAAGCAGAGAACCGTTTTAAACATAGGCTGTTCTGCCACATATCAGGAGGAAACAATTTTGGCAAAATGTAAAAGAAACCGTAACAGAGCAAAGCGAAACTTCACCGTTAAAACACCGACAGCAAACAGGAACTACAAGGACACCGTTTTTCGTATGTTATTTTCTGACCGGAAGAATCTGCTCTCACTTTACAATGCGGTCAATCAAAGTGATTATAAAAACCCGGAAGAGTTGGAAATTGTGACATTAGAAAATGCTATTTATATGGGGATGAAAAACGATCTGGCATTTATTATGGATACCAATTTATATCTGTATGAGCATCAGTCAACATACAATCCCAATATGCCTCTTCGTGATCTGTTTTATATTTGCAGTGAATATCAGAAACTTGTGGATAAGAAATCTCTGTACTCTTCCACCTTACAGAAAATCCCTGCACCAAATTTTATCGAGTTTTACAATGGTTCGACGGCAATTGCTGACTGTACAGAGCTTCGGCTTTCCTCAGCATTTGAACATCTGTCAGGTGAACCAAAGCTCGAATTAATTGTTACTGTTTTGAATGTCAATGAAGGACACAATACAGAGTTGATGCAGCATTGCAGTATGTTAAAAGAATATGCACAGTATGTTGCCAGAGTGCGCCACTATGCGTCAGACATGCCTTTAAATCAGGCTGTAAAACGTGCTGTGGACGAATGCATCCGGGAAGGGATTCTGGCGGAATTTCTTGCCCGATACCGAAATGAGGTTATCAGTATGAGTATTTTTGAGTATGATAAAGAATTGGAAGAAAAGAAGTTACGGAAAGCTGAATATGAATACGGTTTTGCAGAGGGTGAAAAACATGCGGCAATTGAAATTGCCAAACGTATGTTGAAAACTAACAACTTTTCCCTGGAAGAAATTGCTGCTTTCTCTGGTGTATCTTTGGATGATGTAAAAATTCTCAAAGCCAATCAATAGTATAGCCTACAGGGGGCACGCAGATTCATGCCGCCCCTCTCTCTTCCCTCTGGGCTGTCCGGGAGATGATACTTCTGTCAACACTTCCTGTTTTTCCCAAAAATGACATCATAGTTCACATTTTGATAAAAGATGTCTTCTAAATTACCGCCTAATGCCTCCCGGTTGCCTAACATCCACATCACTTTTGCAATGACAGATTCCAAGGTCATATCGTAAGATTCGAGAAAGCGGCAATATTTTTTCATATCGTGCCCCACTTCATAGACCGTCATATCGCTGCCCTCATGTGCAACCTGTGTAGACATCACCACAAGTCGATCCGGGAACTCCTGACATAGCTTATAGAAATCATCTGCAATCGATTGTGGGATACCACCCACCCCAAAGCTTTCTACAATAATGCAGTCGTAATTTTCAAAGACACTGCGCAGTATTCTCGGCTTGATTCCCGGAATCATTTTGATCAGATACACATTTTCATCCAGTTCCTCATAAAACCATACTTCCTCTTCATACGGAACCGGTGGAATGTAACGCATGATATTTCCATCCTGGATCATGGCAAGACATGGAAAATCAATGCTGGAAAATGCATTATAACTTTTGGACCGGACTTTTTTCGCTCTCGTTCCCGCAATGACTTTTCCGTCAAAAACGATCTGAACCCCCTGCGAGTTCTCATCGGATGCATATAAAAAACTGTCAAGCAGATTTGATTTTGCATCGGTGATCTCAAGGTCGATCGGTTTCTGTGCGCCGGTGATCACGATCGGTTTTTTTGAATTCTGTATCATATAGGAAAGTGCCGCCGCAGTGTATGCCATTGTGTCCGTACCGTGGGCGATGACGAAGCCATCGTATTTTTCATAATTTTCACGGATGGTATGCACCATCATTTTCCAATGTTTCGGTTCCATGTTCGAGCTGTCCAGATTTAAAAGCTGGACAGCATGAAAATCACAGATATCTTTCACCTGCGGGATATACTGCATCAGCTCTTCCGGTGAGATCTGTGGTTTTAATCCGTTGTCTGATTTTTTTGATGCGATCGTTCCGCCTGTTGCGATGAGTAAAATGTTTTTTCTGTCTGACATGCTGCATTTCTCCTATTGTCACTGATCTGCATATTCATTTTCATTTAAATTTTCTGAATAAATCAGTCTTTTTTAGTATAATCCTTCAATCAGGCAAGTAGCTCACGAATATCTGCAAGAAGCATATCTACGTTTTCCTCTTTCGTTGCCCAGCAGGTACAAAAACGGACTGCACTGTGTGTCTCATCCATACGCTCCTGATAAGCAAAACTATATTTCTTTTTCAGTTCCGCAAGCACAGCATCCGGCAGAATTGGGAACTGCTGATTAGTCGGAGAATCAATATAGAATTTCACTCCCATTTTTGTTAATTCGTCCTTTAACTTTTCCGCTAATCGCGCTGCATGTGCGGAAATATCAAAATACCGGTTTTCCTCAAACAAGGTCAGAAACTGGATTCCAAGCAGTCTGCCTTTCGCCAGCATACCGCCACGCTGCTTGATATTGTAACGGAAGTCTTTTTTCAGTTCCTCATTGCGGATCACAACTGCCTCCCCAAAAAGCGCTCCCACTTTTGTTCCGCCGATATAGAACACGTCTGTGTTGGCTGTGATATCAGAAAGTGTCAGGTCATTTTCCTTGCACATCAGTCCATAGCCAAGTCTTGCCCCATCCATAAAAAGATAAAGTCCACGCTTTTTGCACACCTGATAAATTGCTTCCAGTTCCGCCTTTTTATAAATCGTTCCGATCTCTGTCGGATTGGAAATGTATACCATTTTCGGCTGTACCATATGTTCAAAACTCTCGTCTGCAAAATGTGCATCTGTGTACGCTGCGATCTGCTCAGCCGTCAGCTTTCCATCTGGTGTTTCAATACACAGGCATTTATGGCCGCATGCCTCCAGAGCGCCTGTCTCATGGACATTGATATGCCCTGTTTTTGCCGTGATCACTCCCTGATAATGCTTTAATGCAGCTGAGATCACAGTGACATTCGTCTGTGTACCTCCCACCAGGAAATGCACATCCACACGCTCATCCCCACATGCCTTCCGGATCAGCTCTCTCGCCTGTCCGCAATACTCATCTTCTCCATAGCCTGCTGTCTGCTCCATATTGGTTTCAACTAACTTCTCTAAAATTGCCGTATGGCATCCTTCTGTGTAGTCACTGTTAAATCGAATCATTGTTTGTCCCTCTCTTTATCTTTCTTTTCAGCTGTCAGACACAGCTTAATATCTTTTCCAGTTACTTTCGAAATTTTCATCCATGGAAATTGTTTCTGAATCGGGATCGCATATCCCTGCTCCGCAAGCACCCTGATATCTGTCGCTGTCACAATTTTGTCTGCGTCACATTTTAAAATCTTTTTTGCATAGTCAGCTCTGTGGCACACTTCCTGCAGCGGTTTTCCAATCGCATGTGCGCCCATGACAATGACCACTTCATCCATATAAGGAAACAGAACCGGTTCATGCTCCGCCGGGGCTTTGACCGGCATATGTGCGGAACCGTCCGCCTCGATCAGGATCTCATCTGCCAGATATAGCAGATCCTCCATCAACTTTTCCGGCAGCATTCCAAACTTTTCCGTGCCGGGGATCAGGCTCCCTGCAACACAGCAGCCGTATGTGTCAAGGACAGACTGTACCCGCTCTTTCAGTTGCTTTTCTGCTACCCTGCACTCCTTTGAAACAGCTCCGGTATCCAAAATCACGCTCTCCTGCCCGGTCTGCTCATACGCTGCAAATATCTCCTGCTCCTGTGGTACCATCATCTTAGTTGTCGTGAGGATCAAAACTCTTTTTCCCTCTGCGCGCAATGTCTCGGCACGCTTTCGGATACTTGACGTCTTTCCGCCGGCTCCGACATACGCCGTCACTTTTCCACGGTTTTCCATCGCAATATCCTGCATCGCCCTGACTGCTTTCTCCACCTCTTCTGTCGTATTAAAACAGGAGAAACTAAATCGTACCATGCCCTGTTTTTCTGTGCCAAAATGGGTGTGCATCAAAGGTGCGCAGTGTACCCCCGCCCTTGTCGCAATCCCATAATCTTCTGCAAGGCAGTCACTGACATAAGCGGAATCAAGATCCGCCAGATTACACGATACGATCGCTGCCACCCGTTTTTCACCTCCGTAGAGGTGAATGCCCGGAATTGTTTCAATTCCTCTCTGAAACTGTTCAGCTAACGCCATTTCTTTCTCATGGATAGCTGCGATCCCGGTCTTTTTGATCCAGTCCAGAGCAGCATGGAGTCCTGCGATCCCATGTCCGTTCAGCGTTCCTGCCTCCAGAGCAGCCGGCAGCTCCATGGGATGTTTTCTCTCAAATGAATGTACGCCGCTTCCACCGGATAAAAGCGGTTTTACACACACTCCATCTGCCAGTGCGATCCCACCGGTTCCCTGCGGACCAAACAGTCCTTTATGCCCGGTAAAACAGATTGCAGAAATATGATCCTGCTCCATGTCGATCCCGGCCGCTCCTGCCGTCTGGGAGGCATCTAAAATAAAATATAGATTATATTTTTCACACAAAGTTCCAATTTGTGCGATATCATTTCCATCACCTGTCACATTGGAAGCATGCGTACACACGATTGCTTTTGTATTTTTACCGATTGCCTGCTGTATTTTTTCGCAGGAAATTGTTCCATTTTTTTCACAGGCAACGATCGTGACACTGACGCCCTTCTCCTCAAGTTCATAAAGTGGACGCAGAACACTGTTGTGTTCCATCCCGGTAGTGATCACATGGTCGCCCGGATGCAATAATCCTTTCAGCACAATATTTAAGCTCTCGGTCGCATTCATGGTAAACACCACGCGCTCTGCCGCAGAAGACTGTTCCCCATCTTCCATATGAAACAGCTCTGCAATCTGTTTCCGCGTCTGAAAAATCAGTCTTGATGTAAACAGCGAAGCCTCATTTGCCCCTCTTCCCGCGTTGCCTATATAAGAAAATGATTCTTTTACCGCCTGCGCAACCTCCTCTGGTTTCTGCAAAGTGGTTGCGGCATTGTCAAAGTATAGCATTGCAGCCGTTCCCGCCTTTCCCACTGTCAATTTATCTGAATGACTGTGTTACTTCCATCACTCTGGAAGGATTCCCGCATGAAGCAGTGCCTCTAACACGCCTCCTGCAATACATCTTGCTTTATCCGAGATTGTAAAACAGTTCTCATACTCGGATTCTCTCGGATCAATATCTGCAATTTTAAACCCTTTTGTCACCGGATAACCGTCACGGATGAGTCCACGGAGAATCCCGGAAATGGTGGCTCTCACTGCAAATGCACCGTCTTTTTTCTCCTGCCCGGAAGCATCCTTCCCCTGCGTATCCGGATAAATGAAGGCGATCACTTCGTCTTTTTGCACGTAATCGGAAATCTTTTTTTCTCCATATAAAATACCTGCGCACTCCGCATGAATCACGCGCTCTTTCGCAACACCTGCGATAGCACCCGGAATCCCGGTATTCGGAATCGCATTTCCCTCATAAATAATTCTGCCAAGCTTATGTCCGCGCATTGTCTCAACAACCGCATGCACGTCCACCCCCGCCGTAAATCCGGGACCTAATGCAACCGTAAACGGTGCCATATCCATTGTAGTCCCAAGATTTTTCTTTGCAAGGATTCCGTCGACCACTGCCGCCGGTTTCACCTCCCGGATCACCGCTCCGTCCGGATCGATCATCAACGCAACTTTCCTCTGCTTCAGGAGTTCATATGCCCGTGTCAAATTCTCTGCAAAATAACATGTAACGCCTTCCACAGTGTAACTTTTCTCATAGACCGCCTCCGAAAATGCAACCTGACGCCGGATTGCAGACGGATTTGCAATTTCGGTCACCAGAACCGGATAACCGCTCTGGTGCAGTTTATAAATTGTGCCCGTGGCGATATCCCCGCCGCCGCGGACGATAATGATATTTTTTTTCATTTTCCTTATCCTTTATGGTTTTACAATGTGATCTGCCTCCATCATTGTCTGCGCGATCACATACATATTGGTCACAGAACCAACCGCCAGTTTTTCGGTCAATCCGTAATGGTTCAGACATGTTCCACAGGTCATGACCTCCACGCCCTGCGCCTCCATGCTCTTTAAATCTTCGACGGAGTCGGAACCTTCACAGCTTAAATATGCACCGGAATTAAAAAGTAAAATCGTCTGTGGCAGTTCCTCCAGCTGCGTCAGCGCATAGACAAATCCTTTCATCAGCATTTTTCCTAGCTTATCATCCCCCTCGCCCATGTGGTCTGCACCGAGCACAACGACTGTTTTTTTCTTTCGGATGTCCGGAATACAATTTTCCCCAGTGACCGGTGTGGATGAAACATTCCCATCCTTTATATTATTTTTCACAAACTCTTCTGTCACTTCCATCCATACCGTGTATTCCTGATCAGATTTTTTCTCGCTCTTTGCTTTTAACCCTTTATGGTCTGCCATTTTGGTAAGATTTTGCACTGCGATCTCATTGTCCACGGTCACTTCCACGATTCCTGCCTCTGTCATGCCGGAAATTGCATTTTTTGCCTCGATCACCGGCAATGGGCACTGTTTTCCTTTTGCGTCAATCTGAATATTCATTTTTCATGTCTCCATCTGTTTATTTATATTTTTTCAACCGACAGCAGCTGCTGTATTTTTTTATTTCAGGACATAGATTTTCTTTTCCCTTTTCTCTGTCACTCTTCCTATTATTCCACAGTCCAGTCCGAGTGCTTCGATCTCCTTCAGCGCCTTTTTGGCCTCATTTTCCGGGATTGCCACAAGAAGTCCCCCGGAAGTCTGCGGATCAAATAAAATCTCTTCCATCGCAAAACTGCAATTTTCAAATGCCACCTGTGCACCGATATGATTGCGGTTGCGCTGTCCTGCGGCTGTAATGTAGAATTCTTCCACATAATCCTCGCACGCCTTGATATAAGGAACCTGTGATGTCCACACCTCTGCGGAAAAGTTTTCGCCCAGCATTTCACCCAGATGTACCAGCAATCCAAATCCGGTAATGTCCGTACAGGCATGTATCCCATACTTTTTAAAAATCTCTGCCGCATATTTATTCAGAGTAGTCATCGATTCCACCGCCTGTTCAAAGGCTTCTTCAGACACTGCTCTCATACGGGATGCCGTCATGACGATCCCTACTCCTAACGGTTTCGTCAGAAGCAGCAGATCTCCTTCTCTGCAGTGATTGTTTTCCAGAATACGTTTCGGATGAATCGTGCCCATCACAGACAGTCCATACTTCACATCCACATCATTGATGGAATGACCACCTGCCAACACGCCGCCTGCCTCCGTCACTTTCTCATTTCCACCAAGTAAAATCTGTCCTAAAATGTTGGCGTCCATGCTCTCCGGAAAGCACACAATGTTTAATGCTGTTTTAACTTCTCCTCCCATCGCATAAATATCGCTCAATGCGTTGGTGGCTGCAATTTGTCCAAAGAGATAAGGATCTTCCACCATCGGCGGAAAGAAATCAAGCGTCTGCACCACTGCAAGCTCGTCCGTAAGCTGATACACTGCCGCATCATCGGAATGGTCAAAACCGACCAGCAGATTCGGGTCAGCTTTTTTCGGTATCATTTTTAATACCTTGTCCAAAATTCCCGGTCCAAGCTTCGCTGTGCAGCCTCCTCCCTTGCAAAATTCGTTCATCATCTTCTGGTTCTCCTGTCATAATTGCAAAACTGCCCTTACTGTTTTGTAATTATTTAAAATGGTATTTATGTCTTTTATATTGTACATTAACTTTTTATAAAAATCATCCATTTTATGTGGTTTATTTTTTGCGTTCATATTATAATAAATAGACAATTACGAATAAAAACAGGAGCATTTTTATGGAGCAGACCAAAACAGATCCGGGCAGAAAAAAGAAAAAACCTCTTCGCAGATGTGGCATATTTTTTGCATGTCTGCTTTTTCTGTTTCTCTGCAGTTTTGTTTATATTTCTAAGAATCCACGTGCCAGAATGCTTTTGTCTGTCATTTATTTTATGCAGGATACCCTGAAAGATCCGGCTTATATTGCCTACCACATTGACATTATGGAATTATGCCAGGATTACTTCAATGGGGATATCTCATTTGAGGGAAAAGCCTACCTGAACGATATCAAAAATTTTAAATACTCCTCCTCCATGGACATTTCCGGAGAGCGCTCTTTTACACAGAAAAAGCTTTCCATAATCTCCGATATGGATGTCCTGACGCTGAATGTTGGCGAGATGGATTTTTATATGAATCCCAATACCGTTTATTTCATGGTTCCAATGTTAGACAATCTTTCTTATGCCATGACCACCGGCAATACCTATTTTAAAAAAGCGCCTGAGCTGACACATGATATCGATCAGGAATGGTTTCACGACAACTTTTCCAATATTATCGAACTGACCAGACAGATTCAGATTGAGGAAACCGGAAAAACAAGAACAGACTCCGATGATGTGAAAAGCCACGAATACCTCGTCACGATCCCGGAGGGTTCCGGCGATTTTATCTGGGAGCTTTTGGGCATGGATGCCCCGGACTATGACATCCGCATTTCCCTATATCTGACCGGTCTGTGCCGGATGAGCCGTATGGAGGTCGATCTGTCTGATATCACAAAAGGTGCTTCCATGATCATTGACGGAACAGATGCCGGAACCTGTATTTTAAGCTATGAAATGCCAAATGGAGAACGCTTGACACTCACCTATGTCCGCAATCCGTCTGTCACCCATGTGAATTTTATCTATATGGACTGTCTCTATGAGACAAATCAGGGCGACAATTTTACAGCGAGCGGCTATATCACCACCCAGCCAGACGACAACGGCTGTGAAATAAATGTCAAAAACCTTTCTGTCATGCAGGGTGATGAACTGCTTGGCACTTTTTCCTTTATCGGAACGATCACAAAAGAAAAAAATCTGCCGGATGTCTTCCGTGGCGCCGACCTCGATTCGCCAGACATGGAACACATTGACTGGCAGACCGTCCGCGACGACACAGAAGGCTTCATCCAGGATGTGATCGACGAAGCGAAAAAACGATTGACCGAATGAAAAATTTGGAGGTGCGTTTCTTCCATGGCTTTTAACGTACAATAAAAAATGAAATGGCAAGAGGGGCTCTGTGAAAATAGCTCGGATTGTTTATTTATCCATGGTTCGTTTTAGACTTCTTCGATTGTTTATGTTCATTCAAAAAATGGACGTCTGGCTCTCTGTGTCCGTCTACGGAAAACTCTCTTTGCAACTTTATTGTGCGCAAGTTACATGTCAGAAAATCAGCAGAGAAGTAGGGCAAAAATTATCCGGGTATTTTTTAATTTTTGCCCTACAATAAACGATGCTGATTCTGACATTTACTTGCGCTAAATAAAGTTGCAGAGAATTTTCCGTAGACGGACACAGAGAGCCAGACGTCCATTTATGAATGTACATAAACTTAAAGTCTAAAACGAACCATGGATAAATTTACACAATCCTCACAATATTTTCACAGAGCACCTCTTGTCATTTCATTTCTATCAACACACAGAAGCCATGGAAGAAACGCACCTCCAAATTTTTCACTCCGTCAATCGTTCATCTGCTCCATAAAGTACATCCTGGATGCAAAGTCTGGGAAATGCCTTATCTGTTCATTGTAGCCGGTGCCTCCAAATGCCTGCTTTAATTTTACTCCGGCATACATGAGTGCATCGCCATATGCACAGAAATCTTCTGCCTCACCATCCATTTTCACAAACTTTGCGATCAGATTATGTGCGACAGAATCCTGCCTGATATGCACCGGAGCCACGGTGTTTACCAGATCACCAAACTCTTTTACATTGTATTTTAAACTACGGTTGTAAAAATGATATCTGGCTTCCGGGTTTAACCCATTCGGACGATAATATTCAAACTGCGTGTTCGGCGACACAAGTTTCTGCATCAGAAAGCCAACCGCTTTTTCCCGGTCTTCTGATACACACGTCCACTCCTGGATATTTCCAGCCGATGAACCTAACACGCTGCCCTGATCCGAAAAATTTCTTCCCCGGTAAAAAGAACCAGTCTGCAGCACTTTGCGCCACTCTTTATAAAGTGCGATCTGCGCTTTTACCATATCGAAATCCTCTTTTTTCATATCGCAGAAATTACATTCATATCCGCAGATTCCAAACGCTGCCACCTGAAATCTTGTCTCAAGTGGTGTCATTCGGAGCGTCTGGTGATTCGGGCAGGATGAGACATGTGCGCTCACCACGGACATTGGATAACCGTAACTGTATCCGGTCTGAATCTCCGCACGGCACAGTGCGTCTGTGTCATCACTCGCCCAGATCTGTGGGAAATACGATAAGATTCCAAGATCAAACCGGTTGCCGCCTGCTGCACATCCCTCAAATAAAATTTCCGGGAATCGCTCTGTCAACTCCTTCATACACCGGTAGAGTCCAAGCACATAACGGTGTGCCACCTCCCCCTGCCGCTCCGGTGGAAGTATCTTTGAATAATAATCGGTCACGATCCGGTTCATATCCCATTTCACATAGGCGATATTGGCAGATGAGAACAGGTCACTCATCTGCCCAATGATATAGTCCTGCACCTCTGCCCGGCTCAGGTCGAGCAGCCGCTGGTTTCTTCCCTCGGAATGATTTTTGCCCGGAATATCCATCGCCCAGTCCGGGTGCGCCTTATAAAGTTCACTGTCCACGTTCACCATCTCCGGCTCTACCCAGATGCCAAAATCCATACCAAGATCGTTGATTTTTTTGCAGAGACCAGCCAACCCGTTCGGAAGCTTTTTCGTATTCACCTTCCAGTCTCCTAGCGATGACCGGTCATTGTCCCTGTGGCCAAACCATCCATCGTCCATCACAAACAGTTCAATCCCTGCTTCCTTTCCGGCTTTTGCGAGCTGGAGCAGTTTTTTCTCATTGATATCAAAATACGCGGCTTCCCAGCTGTTCAGCAATACCGGGCGCACTTTTTTCTTCCACGCACCACGCACAATATGTTCCCGTACAAAGCGGTGCATACACTGGCTCATCCCATTGTAGCCGGCTTTGGAATAAGCCATCACTGCCTCCGGTACCTCAAAGCTTTCCCCTGCCGGAAGCTGCCAGCAAAAATTCTGCGGATTGATTCCAGAGACAAACCTTGTTTTTCCATAGCTGTTCACTTCGACCGCCTCATAATGGTTTCCGCTATATACAAGATTGAATCCATAGCAGTCCCCGGTATCCTCCGTGGTCTCTCTCCCACTTAACATCACAAACGGATTCGCTCTGCTTGAGGAAGTTCCGGTATAAGAAGCATTTACGTATTTCCCTGCTGCCACCGGGACATCCCATCTTCGCATCTCCCTCGCCCACGCGCCATGAAAGGAGGTAAACACATGATCCGATGTCGGAAAATCGACCTGACAGCTCATCAGCCGCCGGATCTGCACTGCATTTTCACCGTCATTGATGAGTTTTGCACTTCTTGTGATCACATCACAATCCTCATAAATATAATAATGAAGTTCTAATTTCAAAGCAGAATTGTTGTCTTTTAACGTCACACACAGATGTTCCACCTGATTTTTTTCATCATAGGAAGCTGGCAATGCATCCTCTGCATCTCTCGCCTCTCTTCCCTCAAACCGGACAGACGATTCATACACAAAATCCGAGGAATAACTTCCATCTTCATAGATAAGTTCCACAAACGGCTCCCTGATATCTCCCTTTCCATAAGCGGACATTTCCAGACACAGATCCTCTAACGTATAGTCGTCATGTTCCCTGTCGTAGACACAGCTGTTGCCCGGCTGAAAGGTATGTTTTTCGATCAAAGGTGCGACTGCATTTTCATCCAGAGGCTCACACACATGGATTTTTCTTCCATAATATAAATGCTCCAACTGCCCTGTCGGCAATTTGCGGAACGCATAGGTCGTATGTGCTGTATGTAACACAAAAATATCATTAGCTATCTGAATCATGATTTTCTCCTCTTTTAATTCTGATGTTTTTTCTCTAATTCTTTGGAAATCTCCGCTAACTTCCGGTCTGTCAGAATATAACGTTTCTTAAATACGATAAATCCGATCACCAGCACAACGATCGGAATGATCGTCATGGATAAACGCAGTCCCATGCGGGAGGATGTTGCGATCGGTTCCGTTACTACCGCTTCTTTGTTTGAACTGATATGGAACACAAATAAAACCATCGAAGATATAAATCCTGCGATTCCTGAGGCGAGCTTTACAACAAACGTCTGCATGGAAAAAATGACGGATTCGTCTCTCCGGTTATTTTTAAATTCACCATAATCTACCGTATTTGCTAAAAAGATGGTAATAATTACATTCAACACACCGACTGCCGCCATGATCAGTGCCGCCGGAATAAACAGCCATACGACAGAACTTGTTCCGGTTGCGGAAATAATAATGATCAAAATATATCCGGTCACTGCCATTCCAAAACAGGTATAGAAAATTTTAATCGTGTCCATGAATCTGCGGAGCACCGGAAACAGGATCATCATCGCCAAAATCTGACATCCGCCGCCGACCATATTAAACAGCGTAAAATCTCCCTGATAAGTACTTGGGCTGAAATCATATTTTAAAAAAAAGTAAACCAGCTGCTGGGTGATATATAAGGCCGTATTGATCATTACGATTGCAACTACAACTGTCATTGCCTGATCATTCTGGATCAGCGCCCGAAACATCTCACCGATGGAAGCGTTCTTCATATCGACCGTTGATTTCTCTTTGATGCACAGACAGGTGATCAGAATGAAGATCACAAATAACACCGCAATGATCAGTGCAAATTTACTGTATCCGATACGGTTGATCTCATTGTCTGTCGTTCCACCGAATGCTTTTCCAAGTGCGGCAACACTCATGACCGTGACGATCGATACCAGTGCGGAACCGACACCTGCGCAGGAACGTGCAAATGCAGACAATCCCTCTCTCTCTTTTCCAGCCTCGGTAAATGCCGGAATCATACTCCAGAATGGAATATCCATCATCGTGTAAGTCATGCCCCACAAAATGTAGGTAACAGACGCATATGCCACTAACCCTGCACCGTTTAATTCCGGTGGGATTGTGAACATCAGGTAAAGTACAACTGCATTTGTGACCGTACCGACAAGCAGCCACGGACGAAATTTTCCCCATCTCGTTTTTGTCTTTGCGACCAGCACACCCATGATCGGATCGTTAAATGCATCAAACACGCGGGCTGCCATCAAAAGAACTGCGATCGCTGCTGCGCTGATTCCCATAACATCCAGAAAATAAATGGAAATGTAGCTGGCGGAAAGCATGTAGACCATATCCTTTCCCACTGCCCCGATTCCATAGGCAAATTTCTCTCTGCCGCTCAAACTTCTCTTTGCTTCCATCGTAAAAATCTCCTTTTTCTCCATTAAAAATTCATCATTTCTGTTTATTTTTTAATCCCATTGCAAGTTCCACAACTTTGTAAGCACCGTCATAAAGACCTGCCTTTTTATTCGTTACAATGTTCCGACACATATCTGAAAGAAAAGTATCGTCCTGTAAAAATAATTCCAGCATCTGGATCGTGTGCGGAATATCCCGGCACTCTAACGTTCCATCTCCCACCTCCGCAGAATGGATCGCCCCCCACATCTCATGTTTTCCCACGCGGCGGATGAACAGTTTCGGCACCGGATAAAATGCGAGTTCGCTCGGTTTTGTCACTAGGACATCACAGCTTCTCATGAGAAGATTCGTGCAGTATACCGCCTCGAAAATATTTTTGTGCCAGAATCCGTGAATCCCTTCGATTTTCTCCTTCCCATCCAATGCTTTTTGTGCAAATGCTTCTGTATCTGCCCAACGATCAAAATGCTCCGTTGCATAGTTTTTCATCTCAGGAATCTCTGCCAGCAGTGCCTCCCAGACATTTCTGTAATCGCCCACATTGACGTATAACGCCGCCTGCTTTTTCTCAATATACGGAAGCAGGAATTTGATGATCGCTGCAAAAATCTCCTTCTGCGCACCAGCCCCACCGATTGTTAAAAGGAAACGCATAGGCTCACCATTCTCTTTTCTCCGGATACGCGCCGCACAGTCCGCTTCGATGCCCTGCACAAGTTCATGGTCAATGTAATGTCCTGTGTATACAAGGCTGTCGGATGGCATTGGTTTATTTACTTTATCTTTATTCATGCCGTTTAAAATGCGGTATCCCATATAGGAATTATGACACTGGATCGTATGCACGCTTCCCTCTGACAAATGTAGTGCCATCGGCCAATTATCCGGGATCGCGTTCACCACGTATTTCATTCCGGCATGTACGGCTGCCTGCGCCGGCCAGACATGTGTTCCGATCACCGGAATATCCTTCGGCACATTGCGGTACACCGGAGCCATCAGCTCCGCATTTTTCTGGTCCGCCGCATTGTAGGACAATGCCCGGAATCCCTCATAATTCATTGGCTCCCAGACCAGTTTGTTGAAGATTGGATTTTTCGAGAGCCTTGAGCCAAGTGAATACAGATCATTCTGTGCGCCGATCACTTTCGTGCAGGTCGTCTCTCCATAGGAATTTAAGTCCATCCAGTAAGGCGTATAACCCATCGCCTTCGCCGCAGACGCCATCGCCATCGAAATGCGGTAGTGTCCGAATCCCATACGGATATTTCCGACAATGATCCCTTTTTCTGTGTCAAATGTACCTTTTTCCGCATGTGCATTGACATCATAATGTGCATTCTCTGCCGGATTTCCAACCAGAATATTGTAAACACCCAGGGAATCTCCGATATAACGGTTCTTCTCGACCGACACCTCATAATTTTTCCGGGAGTCATCTCCAAATTTTTTTATATATTTCTTTTTGGACTTCACTGCCTTTTTATAAACCTTGTCCGGCATTTTATTTCCAAAAATCACGCTTGATCTGTCTGTCATGTTTTCATTCTCTCCAAACTTTATTTATTTCTCTCACTTCGAACCGTAAAACCGATTTTTATATCTGAGTCACCATCCCGAATGATAAGTACCGCATCCTGCTTTTCTGCTGTCAGAAGTCTTTGACTCTTCACATAAATGCCGCCCATTCCTCCCTGTAAAGCCACCGTCTTTGCTCCAATGATCTCAATCGGTCCCTCTGTTTCAATAGTAAGTGGTTCATTGTAAAACGGAAGGATATTTCCATGTTCATCCTGTGCCTGGATCCGAACCTCAGCCACATCATAACTCTCTGCGTCGATCAGATTCTCATGATCCGCCACTGCTGAAATCTTCCGCTCTGTCATCGGTTCTTTGATGATTGTTTTCACCACCCGCTCCTGCCTTGTAGATACATCCACCATCACCGCCTCAAAACGATACGTTGTGGAGGTGCCACCCCAGTCGCCAATGTATTTGTTATACAACCGGACTGCCTCTTCCATATTCATATGATAGCGAAGAATCAGCCATATTCCCGTTGCATAAATGGACTTTGGAAGCTTTGCGAACCCAAACCTGGTAAACGCATTCAAAGCTTTTTTCACACCGGCTTCCTGTCCCGGTTTCATATGTTCTTCCTGCAGGGCATCCCCGATAAAATCATCGATAAGAATCGGACCGTGTTTCAGATGTGTGTACGGAGAATCTGCGGCACTGTACTCCTTAATGAACCGGTCATTTTTATACATCCGCACCTTATCCGCATTCGTAAAAATATAGGTTTCCCCGCGGTTACATCCCGGATGTTCCCCAATATCCATGGAAGAACTTAATTCCAGCACCGGCTCTTTCTCCTGCTGACAAGCATAGACCGCCGCTGCCAGTTTCGGATTGCGGAACATATCCATGACTCCGTGATAACAGATGCGGTCACCACTTCCGAAATCCTTGTGAGTGTTGTAATCAAACATGCACCAGCCAAAGCATCCTGCAATGTCCTCCTCGGCTGCCACCGCATCCAAAACATTTGCATGGCGGAGCGCATGCTCTGCCCGGTGTTCTTCCCAGTCAAAAGTCTTCGTCGGATACATATGCCCATTGTATTCACTGATGAGGTATGGCTTTTCCATATCCGATGTCACATTCTTTTTCGGCTCACATCCCTTTGCTTTTCCATCATGCACAAAATCATTGTAGGTATACACATCTTCCAGCAGACTGCTTTTTCTGTTTGCACGCACACCACCTGTCGGTCTCGAATCATCGAATTCATGCGCCGCCTCATTTGTTCTTCTGTAAAATGCATCATCATCCTGCGATTCATTAATACGCACGCCCCAGAGAATGATCGAAGTGTGATTCCGGTACTGTTTCACCATATCCCTGACATTTTCCACTGCCTGATCTTTCCATGCAGCATCACCGATATGCTGCCATCCCGGAATTTCTGTAAAAACAAGAAGTCCTATTTCGTCACACCGCTCTATAAAATAATGGGACTGTGGATAGTGGGAGGTGCGCACTGCATTCACCCCCAGCTCCCTCTTTAAAATATCCGCATCCAGCTGCTGCATAGATTTTGGCATCGCATATCCCACATACGGATAACTCTGGTGACGGTTTAAACCTCTCAGTTTTATTTTTTTGCCGTTCAGATAGAATCCGTCTTTTTTGAATTCTGCCCTTCGGAATCCGATTCGGTCTACCCGCTCATCCATTAAGGTTCCATCACAGATTAATTCTGTCTTAACTTCATAAAGTTCCGGATGTTCCAGCTCCCACAGAATCACATTTTCTACCGGATAGGAAAGCTGCATGGAAGTGCCGGAGATTTCACTCTCCCCTAATGGCTGATACTCTCCTGTCTTTTTATTTTTAAGACTCTGTTTTAAAAACAATCCCTCCTGCGTTCTTTGCACCGTCACCTCAGAGATGAGTTCCGCATTCTGGTCATCCATTTGTCCAATGTTTGTCCTGATAAAAATATCTTCGATGTAGTCTTTATTTTTAATATCCAGATAGACATCCCGGTAAATGCCGCCGTATGTCATATAGTCGATCACATAACCAAACGGTGGAATATTCAAGTCCTCCCTGCTGTCTACTTTCACGACAAGGATATTTTTTCCTCCATAGCGGAGTGCTCCGCTGATATCCATCGTAAAAGCTATGTATCCACAGTGATGTTCTCCCACTTTCTCCCCATTTAAAAATACTTCGCTGTCATGGGCGGCACCATCGATTGTCAGTAATATCTTTTTTCCTTCCCACTCTTTCTCTGCCTCGATGACTCTTCGATAACCACTGATCATCTGATAGCAGTGTTCATCAAAATAGTGAAGCGGCGTTTCCTTACAGGTATGTGGAAGCCTGACATTCTGCATTGTACTGTCATCATAAGCTGCCTCTGTCATAGAAGCTTCAAACTGTTCTGCAAACTTCCAGTCATTATTCAAATAAATACGTTCTGACATCATCCTCACCCTCTCTGTTCTCCTGTGTAACGAACTCCATGCTATCTTTTACCTTGTAATTCCATCCACCAGTATATTGACTACTTCCTCTAACGCCTCGTTGTAGGAAATCTGATTTGTGATCAGAATATCTCTCTGGAAAAACTGCTCAAGCGTTGCCTCCATCATGGTTTTCAAAATTGGAATCTGAATCGGCCGGACCGTGCCCTCATGAATTCCCTGCTGGATCAACGCGATCGTTGTCTCCCAGCCTGTCTCTAACCGCTGCTCCACTTTTTTATAAATTTTTGGATATTTATCTTTCAATAAATATAGCTGCCGAAAATCAATGTCTTTATAACCCTCCGGGAGCACTCCTAAAATTGCCCGAATCTTCCCAACCGTATCAAGCGAAGTATCCGAGAGTACTTTCTGCTCGCTCTCTTTGATGGAATCAAAACAGTAATCCACCATCTCTGACACCAGTGTATTCTTATCCTGAAATACGGTATAAATCGTTTTCTTACTGATTCCAAGCAGGGCGGCGATATCATCCATCGTAAACTTCAATCCCTTTTTATTAAATGCCTGAATCGTTCCCTCTAAAATGGTCTCCCGTAACTCCATATCCGCTCCCCTTCTCTGCTTTTTATTTGGAAACTATTTTTCACATTTCCGTTTCCATTATTGTAGCATGTTCCTTTTTTCCTCACAAGAAACTACTTTCACAAAAATAGTTTCCATTTTTTGTAGAAATGTACCAACAGGAATCCCTGCTTGCATACTATGAAAATGTCGATTAAAATAAAATAAGTCAGGCATATTCCGTTACCTCTTTTTACATAACAGGTAACCGGATTCTGACCTTTGTTTTTACTATCAGAAAGGAATTTTATCTATGAAAACATTATATTTTGAATGTAAGATGGGTGCTGCCGGAGACATGCTCATGGCTGCCCTTTATGAAATATGCGACCAGAAAAAATTATTTTTGCAGACGATGAATCAGGCTTTCTCGAAATATGGGATTCAGATTTCTGCGGAGGAATCAAAAAAGTGCGGCATTTCCGGCACACATATGCATGTTATGATAAACGGAGAAGAGGAAGGCGTGCATGTACATGAACATGTACATACACATACCCATGATCACACAGAAGCAGAACATGTACACACGAACGAGCATGAGGCAGCGGAACATCATCATGATGAATCTTCCCATGCGCACACGCATCACAGTTACCAGTCTGTCCTCGCACAGATTGAACACTTACAGCTTCCTGCCCAGGTAAAAGCAGATGCCGCTGCTATCTATCGCCTGATCGGAGAAGCAGAATCTGCCGTACACAACACCACATTAGAACAGATTCATTTTCATGAGGTTGGAACTTTGGATGCGCTGGCTGATGTCTGTGGCTGTGCTCTTCTCATGTATCTGATTACACCGGAAAAAGTATTTGCTTCCCCGCTTCATGTCGGAAGTGGTTTTGTAAAATGCGCCCACGGTATCCTCCCTGTTCCAGCTCCTGCGACCGCGGAGCTTTTAAAAGGAATCCCTTTTTATACCGGTTCCATCAAGGGCGAACTTCTGACGCCAACCGGTGCCGCTATCCTTCGCCATTATGTGGAAGGTTTTGAAGAAATGCCTGTTATGACTTTAGAACATATCGGCTACGGCATGGGACAAAAAGACTTTGAAACCGCCAACTGTGTCCGGACATTTCTCGGTGATGTTCAGGCGAACGGTTATGATGATAAAATTTTAAGTATCTCCTGCAATCTGGATGATATGACAGGCGAAGATATAAGCTTTGCTGCGGAAACCCTTTTAAACGCCGGCGCACTCGATGTATATACGATCCCGATCCAGATGAAAAAAGGCAGACCAGGGATTATCCTGACCTGCCTCTGTGCGCTGTCTGAAAAAGAAAATTTCACAAACCTTTTCTTTCAGCACACAACCACCCGCGGCATCCGTTATGCTGTTTACGAACGTGTGAAACTCGTCTCCACGTTTGAGACAAAAGAAACTCCTTACGGAAAAATCCGCATAAAAAAAAGTTCCGGTTATCATGTAAACCATGAAAAACCGGAATTTGAAGATTTAAAAGCAATTGCTTTCAAACAGGGCTGTTCCCTGAAAGATGTACGAAATCTGCTCGACTGATATGCAAATAAATCCCAATAGGATTTTATCCTGAACACTCTATTTATTATTATGTTATGTGTATATCTGCAGACTACACGGTACCTATTTATACATTTGCAGTCTGATTCATATGTGCATACATCTGTGTTGTTGAAATATCGGAATGTCCTAATATCTCCTGCACGCTCTTTAAGTCTGCCCCGCTGCACACAAGATGTGCAGCAAAAGAATGTCGCAGCATATGCGGAGTGATCTCGGACTCTATTCCTGCCCGCTTTCCATAGGACTTGATCAGCTTCCAGAATCCCTGACGGCTCATCGCATCCCCGGAACAATTGGTAAACAACCAGATGGAATTCTCATCCTTCACCAACTGTGGACGTCCATCCCTGATATATCTGACAAGTGCGTCCTTTGCCACCGGAGTCATTGGAATCATACGCTCCTTGTGTGAATCTACACATGTAATATACCCGGTATCAAAATTCACATCTGTTAATTTCAAAGAGATCAATTCAGAAACACGGATTCCTGTTGCATACAACAATTCAAGCATTGCTTTATCACGCAGACCTTTCGCCGAATTATCCTTCGGCTGGGCTAACAGGCGGTTTGTTTGCTCTGTTGTCAGAATAGTTGGGGCTTTCTTCTCCACCTTTGGAGCTTTCAGTTCAAAAGCTGGATCTGCGCTTGTCCTTTGTTCTAACTCTTCATAGTGAAAGAATGCTTTCATGGACGCAACACTTCTGGATACTGTTGCAGGCTTTAATCCTGACTGTTCTAACTCTATCACATAAGAATTCAGAACTTCTGGGGTAACAGCGTCAATTCTATCCACTCCATGTGCTGTTAAATACAAAATCATCTTCTTTAAGTCTCGCTCATAAGATACTTCTGTATTCTCTGAAGTTTGTTTTTCCTGATGAAGATATTGGATAAAATTATGTATATCCTGATTCATGCTCATTACCTGCCCCGATTCTTTTCTCTCAATGTAAACTCTTTCAAGCCGAAAAAATACCTCATTTCGAGGTATATTCTCTATTATAATGATTCAGAAATCAAAATGCAATCAGTATTTTTGCCTGTTTTTTTGTTTCTTTTTGTCCATATACAACATGTCGTTTTTTGTAATTTCTGTCTTACCATATGTTGTAATTATTCATTACAATTTTTTTACATACATATTACATAATCTGCCCCATTTTCGCTGTCATAGTACTTTTTTCAGGAAAAACGGTGAAATATACCCCTCTGCAAGACACCCCAGCACAACGAGCAAAGCACAGACAAATATTACTTTTCTTTCTCTTCCTCTCTCATACACGGTGAACGCCAGTAAATAGAAAATCCACTGCGGAAGCATTGCCAGTAAAACTGCTGCGATTCCAGACAGTCCCCGTTCTATCACTGACATTGTGATAAATATTCCTGTCAGGAACAGAAACAGTGCCAGAAAAACCCTTGTCACGATTCTCCTGCCAAATACTGTGCCAAGCAGCAGAATCACAATCAGTCCTTTCATCCGCATGAAAAAAATATACCAGAAATACTGGTCATAGGACATGCTCCAGAAAGTGACAGCTGACTGATCCCAGAAGGAAGTCACACCATAGGTGTTCAACAAACCGCTTCCCATAAGATTGACAAGCAATATTCCGGCAAGGAAACATAATGCATAGATGATCTTATTTTTTTGAATCACAATTTTCTACCAAAAATCAATCTTACTAATAATCTATGCTTTTCCGGAATCCTTATTCAGCAAATTCTTATAGGCGAGGATTGCAGAAACCGTCTTGGAATCCTGTATTTTACCTGCATAGATCATTTCACACAATTCGTCTACATCATGTGCTTCCACGTCTATCGCTTCTCCCTCGTCCAGATGCTGTGTACTCTTCACTAAATCTCTTGCAAGGTACACATCGATAAATTCATCACAAAATGCAACCGTCGTTCGAAGTGAAAGCAAAAATGACAGATTCTCACTCCGGTATCCGGTCTCCTCTTCGAGTTCCCTTGCAGCACACACTTTGGTATCTTCTGTCACACTGTCTCTCGCTCCGGCAGGAATCTCTAACGTCATACACTCTAAAGCATTCCGGTACTGTCTCACCATTAGCAGTTTTCCATCCTCACGCACTGCAACAACTGCCGCAGCTCCCTTTCTATGTGAGACAAAATCCCATTCTTCTGTTTTGCCATTTGGAAGTTCCATTGTATCTTTGTACACATCAAGAATAGTGCCTTTCATCACCAATTCCCGTTTAATTCTTTTTGCATGTTCACTCATCTTTCTTTCCTCCTGCCTCTTCTGGTTCTAGGATTATTCTATAACAATCGAACGCTTTTTCATATAAAAAAGAAGATTCGAAACAGGATCCATCCTCTTCAAATCTTCTTTTATGCTCTCTTTGTCAAGCTATTTCGCAAAATCCGTTACACGTGACTCGCGAATCACATTTACTTTAATCTGTCCAGGGTATTCCAATTCAGACTCAATCTGTTTTGCAATATTGCGTGCCAATAATACCATGTCAGCATCGCTAATCTGTTCTGGAACTACCATAATTCGAATCTCTCTACCTGCCTGAATAGCAAATGATTTTTCTACTCCCTTAAATCCGTTTGAAATATCTTCTAATTGTTTTAATCTGTTGGTATAAGTATCAAGTGTCTCTCTTCTTGCACCAGGTCTTGCCGCACTGATCGTATCAGCAGCCTGTACGATACAAGCAATCAGGGACTCAGGTTCTACATCACCATGATGAGCCTCAACTGCATTGATGATAATTGGTGATTCTTTGTATTTTCTACATAAATCAACACCAATCTGAATATGAGACCCTTCCATATCATGATCCACAGATTTACCAATATCATGTAAAAGACCTGCACGTTTTGCAGTTCTTACATCTACACCAATTTCCGCTGCCAATAATCCGGAAAGCTGTGCTACTTCAATAGAATGCTTTAATGCATTCTGTCCGTAACTTGTCCTGAACTTCATTCTGCCGAGTAAGCGAACGAGTTCCGGATGAATTCCGTGAACACCAACTTCTAATGTTGCTGCTTCACCTTCCTCACGGATCATTGTTTCAACTTCTTTTTGTGCCTTTTCTACCATTTCTTCGATTCTAGCCGGATGAATACGTCCATCTACAATCAATTTTTCCAAAGCAATGCGGGCAACTTCTCTTCTGATTGGATCAAATCCAGACAAAATAACTGCTTCCGGTGTATCATCAATAATTAAATCCACACCTGTCATCGTCTCTAACGTACGGATATTACGTCCCTCTCGTCCGATGATTCTACCTTTCATCTCGTCATTCGGAAGCTGTACAACAGAAATTGTTGTCTCTGCCACATGGTCTGCTGCACATTTCTGAATGGCAGTTACCACATAATCTTTGGCCTTCTTATCAGCTTCTTCCTTTGCCTTGTTTTCCATTTCTTTGATTAATTTTGCGGTATCAAGTTTAACATCTTCTTCAACGGTTTTTAAGAGATATTCCTTTGCTTGTTCGGAGGTTAATCCAGAGATTCTTTCCAGTTCCTGTAAACGCTCTTCATTGAGCTTTGCAATCTGAGCTTTCTGCTTGTTGATTTCTTCTTCTTTTGCAGCAAAACCGGCTTCGCGTCTCTCGATGGATTCCAACTTCTTGTCTAAGTTTTCTTCCTTCTGTACGACTCTGCGTTCACTACGCTGAATCTCTGCTCTGCGCTCTTTTACTTCTTTGTCCAGATCATTTTTGACTCTGATGGACTCTTCCTTTGCTTCGAGCATTGCTTCACGTTTTTTGGTTTCTGCTGTCTTTACCGCTTCATCGATAATCTCACGTGCTCTATCTTCCGCATTACCAATCTTAGCATTTGCTACGTTCTTGTGGTAAGCAGTTGTGATAAAGTATGTCAGAACCGCAGTAACGATAAGTGTTATAACAACAGCGATCACTATCTGCAGCACAGGAGCACCTCCTTTATGAAATTTTCATTGTACATATAACATATAATTAGATTAATTTTCTGTCATAATTAACAACAGATTAATTTTATTCTATTTTCATACTTATGTCAAGTCAATTACTGTTCAATATGCATAATATTGAATGTCTCAAAAATAAGAATACAACATATTGTACAAATTTGTCAGATTTTCTCTGAAACAAAATTTTTCTCTCCGGCCTGCTCCTACTGCCGTTCCTGCTTCATGACATGAAGGATATCACTGCTTTTGAATCCCCTGCGGAGTAAAAACTGATAATTCTTCCGCTGTTCACTGACATCTGCATCCTCAAAAGAATAATGCCGCTTCTGCAGTAACTCTGCAATCTTCTTCTGATCATCCGAAACATACTCTTCTTCTAATGCTGCATCAACCAGATCTCTTCCAATCCCTTTTGCCATCAGTTCCATCTTAAGTTTTTGTCTACTTTTCTTCTCCTGATGATAACGGATGTAGGTAGAAGCATAACGAAAATCGTCGATATAATGATAACTTTTTACATAGGCAATTGCGGATTCAATACAACTTTCCGGATATCCGTTCTGTTTCAGTTTGTCATAAAGCTGACGCTCTGTCCGGTCCTGCTTTTCCAACAGATGCATTGCCCTCTTGATTGCACGCTTTCCAAGGATTTCATTCAGAATCTTATCATAGACAGCCTCTGTGACAACACAGCCCTCCTCTATCCCAAGCTTTCGAATCTCTCCTTTATAAAGAACAACTTCTGTCCCATCATCAAACCGGATTCTTGCTTTTCCCTTCTCAAGAGGTACGACCGACATGACCTGAAGACTCATTCTTATTCCTCATCCTCTAATACTTCTGGCTCTCCCTCAGCATCCGTCTCTTCTGCAGTACCATCTAACTGGAATTTTTCTCTGACTTTTGCCTCAACCTCTTCACATACGAGTGGATTCTCTCTCAGATAAGTTTTCGCATTCTCACGTCCCTGACCAATCTTATCTCCGTTATAGGCATACCATGCACCGGACTTCACAATAATGCCACAGTCTGCAGCAAGGTCTAAAATATCTCCCTCTTTGGAAATTCCCTTACCAAACATAATGTCAAACTCAGCCTCTTTGAATGGAGGTGCCACTTTATTCTTTACGATCTTCACACGGGTACGGTTACCGACAACCTCTCCTGCCTGTTTCAGAGATTCAATTCTACGGACATCCATACGCACAGATGAGTAGAATTTCAATGCACGTCCGCCGGTTGTTGTTTCTGGATTACCGAACATCACACCAACTTTTTCACGCAGCTGGTTAATAAAAATAACAATACAGTTCGACTTGCTGATGACTGCAGTTAATTTACGGAGAGCCTGGCTCATAAGTCTTGCCTGAAGTCCCACATGGGAATCTCCCATATCTCCATCAATCTCTGCTTTCGGAACAAGTGCTGCAACAGAGTCAACAATCACGATATCCACTGCCCCGGAGCGAACCATCGTCTCTGTGATCTCAAGCGCCTGCTCTCCACAGTCCGGCTGTGAAATATACAACTCATCAATATTCACACCGATATTTTTGGCATAAGCCGGATCAAGTGCATGCTCCGCATCAATAAATCCTGCGATTCCGCCCCTTTTCTGTACCTCGGCAACCGCATGCAGGGCAACCGTTGTCTTACCACTGGATTCCGGACCATAGATCTCAATAATTCTTCCCTTTGGAAGTCCTCCAAGACCAAGTGCAATATCAAGACTCAAAGATCCAGTTGGAATTGTCTCAACATTCATATGTGCTGAATTATCACCCAGCTTCATAATAGATCCCTTACCATACTGTTTCTCAATCTGTGAAATTGCAGCATCTAACGCTTTCAATTTATCTTCTCTTGCCATTTTCTTTCCTCCAATACGAACTTATGTTCGTTTTCTTGTTCTTATAGTATTATACTTTGTCCTAAATGTCAACTACGAACATGAAACAATTCTGTCCCTGTTCATCCTTTTAAGACAGTTTTCCCCCTATTTAAACCATCACTTTCTATTTTTTGCCGGGATTTCATGCCGATCTGGCTGAAATAATTACTCTTGTAACATTTTATTTGATAAAAAAAGATTCTGCTATCTGCAAGATTGACTGTAACTGATAGATAGAAATTTGTCAAGGTGTTTTACAAAACACCCTGAAGCATTTCACGGATCGCATCTTTGCCCTGCACGCCGATTGCTTTTCCCTGAAACAGACCATAATGCATCACAACCAATGTCGGGATACTCATGATCTGATAATTCAGTGCCAGAGAAGCCTCTTCGTCCACATTCACCTTACCGAATTTTACTTTTCCATCCAACTCTGCGGCAAGCTCTTCTATAACCGTAGACTGCATTTTACATGGTTCACACCATTCTGCCCAGAAGTCAAGCACAACCGGGATCTTACATCCCAATACTTCTGCCTCAAAATTATCCTTTGTAATCGTTACAACTGCCATCTTTCTCTCCTTGTTTTTAATAGTTATCAGACAATTCGAAACTCATAAAAACCTAAATTGAATTGTGAAAAATTGACAAAAGACATGAAAGACACTGGGTGAGCCAAAATCGAACAAGTTCGATTGGTACTTAGAAGGCTGGTACAACGGTAAGTTGTGCCTGGCTTCTTAGTACCGCTGCGAGCGACACGTAGCGAGAGCGTGTCTTGAATGTTTTTGTTAATTTTGAACAATTTAAAGAAGATTATGAAGAGTTTCGTAGCTATCTGATAACAGTGAATTTATTCGCGTCCGAACTCTGACAATACAAGTCCTTCATTTCGGTCAAGTACCATGCCGACACTCCATGAATTGACAAACAGTAATAATGGACGTCCTTTGAGATCCTGGATCTTCTTCATATCGGAAGTTCCAACGATCTTATCCATATTGATATCCTCATTTTCAATCCAACGGATATGCTCATACGGAAGGTTGTCCATACGGATCTCAACGTTATATTCATTCTCCAGACGATATTTTAAAACGTCAAACTGAAGCACACCGACAACGCCGACGATGACTTCCTCCATACCCATGTTATATTCCTGGAAAATCTGGATTGCACCTTCCTGTGCGATCTGCTGCATTCCCTTCATGAACTGCTTACGCTTCATGGTATCCACCTGACGCACTCGCGCAAAATGTTCCGGTGCAAAGGTTGGGATTCCCTCAAACTTGAAAGGTTTTGCTGTTGTCAGGGTATCACCGATGGAGAAAATACCCGGATCGAACACACCGATAATATCTCCGGCATAAGCCTCATCCACGATGTGGCGCTCCTGCGCCATCATCTGCTGTGGCTGGGAAAGCTTGATCTTTTTATTGCCACCCTGTACGTGGGTAACTTCCATGCCCGCCTCAAATTTTCCGGAACAGATACGCATAAACGCGATACGGTCACGGTGCGCTTTGTTCATATTCGCCTGAATCTTGAACACAAACGCAGAGAAATCTTCCTGAAACGGATCGATCTCCCCGATATCTGCTTTTCTCGGAAGCGGAGAGTACGTCATTTTCAAAAAGTGCTGTAAAAATGTCTCCACACCAAAGTTTGTTAACGCGGAACCAAAAAATACAGGGGACAACTCACCTTTTGATACCAGATCCATATCAAACTCTGCACTTGCTCCGTCAAGCAGCTCGATTTCCTCTAACAGCTTTTCTTTTGCTGCCTCACCGATTTCATCTACAAGCGCCGGATCATCAATGTGAATGTGTCTCTCCGTTCCCTCTTTTGTTCCTTTTAACGTATCAGAGAACGTCATAACCTCTTTTGTATTGCGGTCATAAACACCTTTAAATCCTTTTCCGGAACCGATCGGCCAGTTGACCGGACAGGTTGCGATCCCAAGTTCTTTCTCGATCTCATCCAGAAGATCAAACGTGTCGTTCGCATCACGATCCATCTTATTGATAAATGTAAAAATAGGAATATGGCGCATGACACAGACCTTAAACAGTTTTCTTGTCTGTGCCTCAACACCCTTTGATCCGTCGATGACCATGACGGCGGAATCAGCTGCCATCAGAGTACGGTACGTATCCTCCGAGAAGTCCTGATGTCCCGGCGTATCCAGAATATTGATACAGTAACCGCCATAATTAAACTGTAATACAGAAGAAGTGACAGAGATACCTCTCTCCTTCTCGATCTCCATCCAGTCAGAAACAGCGTGACGGGCAGTTGCCTTTCCCTTTACAGATCCGGCAAGATTGATCGCTCCACCGTAAAGCAGGAACTTCTCTGTCAATGTTGTCTTACCGGCATCCGGATGGGAAATGATCGCAAATGTACGTCTTTTTTCTATTTCTTTTCTTAAATCAGCCAAAATATATCCTCCAAATATAAAAAGCACAGCGGTTCTCAAAAAGAACCTGTAATGTGTAAATAAAGTCCCAAGAGACCGCTGTCATGTCTCATTGTAACACCGCACAGCCTGCTTTGCAGACTGCCGCCTTATAAGGATATAACGATAGCCGAAGAAAATCAAGGAAAATCTGATATTATTCCGTGTCCACTTCGCCTACTACAATTGGCGTAATGATCACATTTTCCGCGGAAACATTTGTTTTGCGTTTCACAATATCCTCCACCTGTGCGCGCTTTGCATCCGTCACTTCTCCCATATTTAAGACAACATCACAGCTGTCCTCGGTGATACTTACCACCACATCTGTGAATCCTTTTGCCTCCAAAAGCATTTCTGCCGCATTCTCGCGCTCCGCGATATCCGTCATCGCGATCATTTTATTGATCGCATCCTGTTTTAATTCATCGGAAATGGCATTATTGTTTACAATCTCCAGCAGAGTCTCCTTATTTTTTGAGCGGATCTGTTCACGGTTTAATTTCATTTCCGAAGCATAGTCGATATTGGCAACGGTCGTACTGGTGAGCACCGCCTCTCCCGGATTGACGACTTCCTCTGCCCCTGCTGTTCCATCTGCCACTGTCTGCCCTGTTCCTTCCGCTGCAGGTTCTCCCTCCGTGCCCGTCGCTGTCTCTGCGCTTCCATCCGTTACTGCCGCTGTCTCCGTCCCGTCCGGTTCCTCCGCCGTAAAAATCTCATTCTGCAAAACATCTTCATCCGAAATGTCGTAATCCTCTTCCAGTTCCCCTGCACTCACCTCTGCGTTTGCCGCCTCCGCCGCTGTCTGAAGTTTTCCGTCATCCATATTGTTATTCATGTAACTGAAATACCCTGCAACAGCGATCATAAGTGCCAGTGCCGTGATCACCAGCTGATTTTTTCGAAATATTTTCTTCATGTGATTCCTCCTTGTTTACTCCCTGGAACTACTCATCTTCACTACTTTTATTTTATGTGCCTCCACCCGGAATAATGCCATTACTGTATCGGAAATATCAGAAATTACCCTGGGATCATCCCCGCCCTCTGCCACCACCAGAACGCCCTCCACTTTGGGAAGCACTTCTTTTGTCACATAAGGCTGTTTTTCACTGCCGTTTTCCACATACACCGTTGTCTCCTCCGTCTCCTGCTCCGTCGTTGTACGGGTTCCTCCACCGGCATCACTTTCCTCGATACGGTTTCTCTGTTCTTTCTGATCTTTCTCCACGATCGTTTCACCGGAATCTGATAGCGTGATCATCACCTCTGTCTCTCCTACCCCCTCCATCTGCCCAAGCACATGCTTCAGCCTCTTTTCCATCGCAGCCGCATATACATTCTGGCTGTCCTGCGTGCTCCCGGAATCCAGAACCGCCGCATCTGTCTCCTGCTCCGCCGTACTTTCACTATCTGACTGCTTTGGTGATAACGGCATTGCAATGATCAGGATCAGCACACCTGTAAGTGCAATTGCAATCCAGTCACTTTTTTTGAGCTGCCGCAGTCTATTCATACAGGATATCCAACTGTTCTTCCGATAATTGATAATAACTCACCAGCTTTTCTTTTAATTTTTTATATGCGCCATCCTCAGAAGCCTGTTTTTTCTGTCCATCCTCCAGCACGACTTTTCCGATCACAATCCCTTCCTTTACCGGATTAGTCAGCGTCATGCGGATACATTTGATCTCATAATTTTCTGTCATCTCCACTGCGATCTCCTTCACTGCAAAATTTTCATCCTGCGCCATCTGTGTAACATCAAGCGCAATGGCATCCTCGTACTTTTTCACGTAGTGATCATTGTCCAGATAAGTGATTTTTTCTGCATCTGACTGTACCTCCTCCATCTTCTGTAAAAAAGACTGATATTCAATTTTTTCCAGAAAAGCGTCACTCTCTCCCATCCAGCCCAAAACCGGATAGAGCAGTCCAAAGACCAGGATCATCTGCGAAAAAAAACGGATATACTTCTGCATGCCCGCCTTCGGAACCATCTCAAGCAGTATCGTGAGCACAAGAAAAAGAATGACATAGCTTTTCAGATAACTAAAAATCCCGTTCATCGGCTCCTTCCCATTATCCTCAATAAATAAATCCCGACGCTGCCGCCGTCAGTGCGATCGTCACAAAAAACAACAGCACACTGTACCCCAGCAGTTTTACATAGAGCATACCTCCGTTTGCCAGACCTTTTAAGCAGCCGGAGATCCGCTTATCCGACACGGGCTCAGTCACTGCCGCTGCCAGTTTGTAAAAGAATGCAAGGCACAGCGCCTTGAGCAGGGGAACAAGACTGATCAGGACAAGCACCACAAGTCCCGCTGTCCCCACACAGCTTTTCATGACGATCCCTGCGCCAAGGAGCAGCTCGGTCACGCTGCCCACCGCATTACCGAGCCCCGGGATCACAGAAGCCGTTTTTGCAAAAATCCCATGCCCCATCCGGTCTTTTGCCGGGCCAATCAGGTTCTGTACTACATTCAGCCCCAATACGAGCACTCCTGCGATTTTTATCCCCCAGCTGATCACCTCAGAAAACAGTTCCGTCAGATTTGAAAAGCGCTCCTCCGGCACAAAATGACCGAACATTTCCAACAGCACATAAATATGGATCAGAGGCATCAGCAGATTTAAAAACAGCCACTCCACCAGATAGATCACCAGAAATGCGGTCTGGTAAAATCCCGCAGCACTGCTCACATTTGAGGCAAACATCATGCTGAGACAAAACGTCGGCACCATGACTTTCATAAATTCCACACAGCTTTCCAATGACTTTGACACGACCTCCTGAAAGAGAAGAAATGTCTGCAAAAGCATGACTGCCATGACACAATACACCAGCAGAAAACATAGCTCCGAGATATACGACGCATGAAATGCACCCGCAAAGTTTTTCAGAACTGAAAAACAGAACGCCAGCAGTACAATTTCCAAAAGCATCTTCCGGTTAGCTGCTATCTCCCCAACGAGCGATGTTTTTATCGCAGAAAACGCATGTTCTCCCCACGCTGTGCTCACCCCATCCTGCATCAGTTCTTCCACCAGACCGGAAAAAGAAACCTGCTCCACGCCATAGTCTTTTAAAAATGTATCCAATTTTCCATAGTCCATCTCATCCGAAAGTCCATCCAGATAACTATCTGTCTCTTCTGCATGAACCTTCACCGGACAAAAAAGCCCTGCAAGCATCAGAAACAGAATAACGCTCCACCGCCATCTCTCTTTTCTCATAAAAGGCTCCCTATCGTATCAATAAATGCCATCAGTACCGGGAGACTCACCACAAGGATCGACATTTTGGCAAAGTTTTCAATCTGTCCTGCGATTGCTCCATAGCCGGCATCTTTGCACACATTTACTGCAAATTCTGCCGCGTAGGTAATGCCCACCATTTTGATCACCAGACCAATATAAGTACTGTCAATGGCGATCATCCCCTCTAACTTCTCCACAAATTCCAACACGATCTGAACCTTTGTGATAATATAAATAAAAATGCAGATACAGACTGCCATGCTTAAAAACATGCTGTATTCCTGCTTCTCTTTACGCAGCGGAATCGCTAGAAAAACCGCTGCGACACCTAAAATCCCCACTTTTATGATATCCATGCCTTTTTCACTCCCCAGCAGACTGTAACTGCCCTATGATTTATAACGTAAAAAGCGACTGCATCGTCTCAAACAGTTCGTAGATATAAGGCACGATCCAGAACAGCACGATGATAAGTCCCGCCAGACTGGTCAAAAAAGCATGTTCTTCCCGTCCGCTGTGTTTTAACACCTGACTCAACACGGTCACTAAAATCCCAACCGCAGCAATTTTAAAAATCAAATTTACACTCATAAAGTTCCTGCCTTTCCACAGCTTTCGGAGCTTTTACAAAAACAGAAGAATGATGATCAGCCCACACATCACACTGACGGTCTGATACACTTTCTGTTTTTCCTTTTGTTCTCCCCTCACCTGATCGATCACATAATCCAGACGTTCCAGATAATGTTCGAGGCTTTTTTCATTTTCTCCCATGCTTTTTCCGAAAAAGGCGCATCCTGCCCCTGCAAAGATTTCTTTTTCCTCCAAAGAGAGCCCCAGCCTTTTCTGCCACGCTTCGATCCGCTCCTGCCAGAGTTCCTGTCCGCATCCTCTTTCCTTCTTCTGTAATCCCTCACCCATCTCCTTGCAGATCTCATTCAGATACGGGTTTCTGCTGTGTATCGCATGTTCCAGCACTACCTCCATGGGATCCATCGTATACGCTGTTTCATTTGCAATGTCTAAGAGCAGTTTCCGTATGTCATAAAGCAGCCGCAGATGATTTCTCAGATCCATTTGGATTTGAAATCCAAAACCAACGCTTGCCAGAAGAATCAACATACTTCCCAGCACTTTTAACATGTGATCCGCTCCATATGCTCGTCATAAACCTGCATTTTTCTCCTCCCGTTGGTCTCTTTTTCCAGAAAAATGAACCGCTGAAAAAGTCTTCGCTCCATCCACCGTTTCAGATACGGTTTTTCCGACAGTTCTTTCATATTCCCTGCATGGATCGTGCCAAGCACTCTGCTCCCACAGTTTAATGCCTGCTCTACCGCATAAAAATCTGACTCGGCTCCAAGTTCATCCACCGCAATGATCTGCGGTGACATGGAACGGATCAGAAGCTGCATTCCCTCTGCCTTTCCACAGCCGTCCATCACATCGGTTCTCGGTCCCATGTCATTCTGTGGCACACCGTGAAAACTTGCCGCAATCTCCGAGCGTTCATCCACCACACACACCTTCAGCCTGATCCCATATGCCTCCCCATTCGACAACGCACGGATGGAATCCCGCAAAAGTGTTGTTTTTCCGGCTCCCGGCATCGACAGGATCAACGTGTTATAAATGCTGTTCTTCTGCCGGATCAGCGGCAATATTTTCTTTGCGCATCCACACTTTTCGTGGGCAATCCGGATATTTAAGAACGTGATTGGACTGATCCCTGCAATTTTTCCATCCACCAGAACGGTCTGCCCTGCCACGCCAACCCGGTGTCCTCCCTCGATCGTGATATACCCCTGCTTAATCTCCTCTTTGTAGGCATACAGCGAATAATTGCTGATATAATTTAACATTTCCCGCAGATCAGCCTCGCTCGCATGGTACAGATCTTTTTCCCATCTTCTGTAGTCCTTTTCGCTACAGAACATTTGTTCTTTTTCTTTGCCGATCAGATAACAGTTGTCGCTTCCATAGCAAAACTCGATTGGTTGTCCGACTCTCACCCGGATCTCCTCCAACCCGCTCTGCCATGTATCGTCCTGAAAAAATGTTCTCATATGTACCGGAAACAACAATCTTATTTCACACAAGGCGGCACCTCACTTTCTGTTCCATCCTCACGGAATTCTTTTTTTAAAGAAAAAAAAGCCATGGGAGTTTGTTTTCTCCCATGACTAATTCTATGACTTGTCTTTCTTTTTATGACTGTTATTCTATTCTTTTCTTACATTCTCTCCGGTGCAGAAAATCCTAATACATCGATACAGGTCTCAAGAACGGACTTTGTAAGCTCTAACAGACGGATGTACGATTTCTGGACTGTCTCATTCTCCTCGGACATGATCTTGGTTCCATGATAGAAACTGTTGAATGCATTGGCGAGGTCATAAATATAGGAACAGATCTTATGAGGTGCTGTCTCCTCAAAAGCGCTCTCCATCACTGCATTGAACTTGGAGAGTTCTAACATTAAATCTTTCTCGCTCTTAGAGTGCGCCGCCCCGATGACTGCACCGCTGTCATCTTTTCCAAGACCGTGATATTTGTTTAAGATCGATTTGATACGGACGATCGTATACAGGATGTATGGGCCTGTATTTCCCTCAAAAGAAGTAAAGCGGTCAATATCAAAGATGTAATCTTTGCTTGCCTGATTGCTCAGATCACCGTATTTGATTGCTGCAAGTGCGACCATTTTTGCAGTGTTCTCCGCTTCCTCTGTGCTGATCCCAAGGTTCTCCTTTGTCTTCTGGTTCTCCTGGATCTTTGCAAGCATCTCCTCATTAATACCAGAGATCAGATGCTCTAAACGCATCACACCGCCATCACGGGTCTTAAATGGTCTTCCGTCCTTGCCATTCATCGTACCAAAACCTAAAAACTTCAGTTCTGTTTCCGGTTTTACGATACCTGTTTTTCTTGCGCAGCGGAATACCTGTGTGAAATATAACTCCTGACGCTTGTCTACCACGTAAATAATCTCGTCCGGGTTATAGTCTTTCATTCTCCATACCATAGTTGCAAGGTCTGTTGTATTGTAAAGGGAAGCTCCGTCTGATTTTAAGATCATACATGGAGGAATCTCTTTCGTGTCGGTATCCTCTTTGACATCCACGACAAGAGCGCCGTCGCTGATGTATGCAAAGCCATCGTCCTTCATCTTCTGAACCATATCCGGAATATATGGCTGTGCATCAGACTCGCCCTTCCACAGTTCAAAGGAAACATTTAAGTTTGCATAGTTTCTCTTTAAGTCTGTCACGGACACATTTAAAATATGTTTTAAAAGTGCCTGATAACCGCGTTTTCCGTGCTGCAGTTCAAAAGTCGCCTGCATGGCCGCTTCCTTATACGCCTCATCCTCTTTGGATTTCTTGCTGGCAGTCGGATAAATCTCCTCTAACTCAGAGATTGTAAATGGTGCCTCCTCCGGATACTCTCCGGTGTAAGCATCATCAAAATAAACGAGTTCCGGTCTTCTTAACTTTAACTCTGTGATGATCAGTCCCATCTGAAGTCCCCAGTCGCCCAGATGCACGTCACCGATCACATTGTGTCCCATAAATTTGCCGATACGCTTCACACTCTCACCAATGATCGCAGAACGCAGATGTCCTACATGGAGCGGTTTTGCAACGTTTGGTCCGCCATAGTCGATCATGATGGTCTTTGGCGCTTCTGTCTTTTCACATCCAAAACGTCCCTCATCTTCCTGCATTTTTGCAACATAATCTGCAAGGTATGCCTCATCAATTTTCAGATTGAGGAAGCCCGGTTTTACAGATTCTGCCATCGCAAAAATCGGGTTTGCAGCAAGTTTTTCCACCACTTCGTCTGCAATCATAAATGGGGCTTTTTTGTATTCCTTGGCGGCTGCCATGGCGCCGTTACACTGGTATTCACAAAGATCAGGTCTGTTTGATAAAGTAACCTTTGCATATTTTGCATCATATCCGCATTCTGTAAATGCTTTTGTCACTTCATCTGTGATCAAATCCAAGATTTTCTTCATAACTTTTTCCTTTCGTTCTCTCTTATAGATACTGCTAACTATATAGTTTACTTGCGTTTTCAGAAATCGTCAATATTTTCTTAAAAATTATTAAAATGCCATGAGAAAGAGAGTTTTATCTCTTTGACATGGCATTTTTATAACCTTCACATTTATTCATTCTTAAAAATAACATTTCTCATTTTTGCCAATGCATTCAATAAGATAGAGCCAAGAATACAGCAGCAGATCACTTCTCCCGCGCCGACGGTCAGCATGTAAAAAGGAATTGCGACATCATGTCCACCAACTTCCATCGCAAGTCCGTATCCATAACGCAATACAAATGGAATAATCACCATATTTGCGATCACCGGAGGAAGCGTGCACAAAAACTTATGTTTCCGCAGTAAATATGTTCCGACTGCACCGAGTAATGTTGCAAGGCTTCCGAACACGACATCATAAACCGCTGCCCCTGTCAGCAGATTGCTCAACAGACACCCGATCGCCAGTCCCGGAATCGCTGCCGGTGTAAAAAATGGTAAAATGGTAAGTGCTTCGGAAATTCGTACCTGAATGGCACCGGAAGCTAAGTTAAATGCACTGATAAAAATAGTCAGCACAACGTAGATCGCTGCGATCACTGCAGCCTGGGTAAGAAATAATACCTTTTTGTTTCTCATATGTTTTTCTCCTTTAGTTTTGTTTTTCGTCAGGAAGGTTCCGAACTGACGTTTGTTTTTGCAGAATTGTACCTCTGCATGAAAAAATCGTTGTGTTCCTCACACAACGATTTATAAACTATCATATTCTGCCTGCAATTGCAAGACTTTTTTATAATGGTTTCCATATGTTCCCATATTCCCTGCTGCTGTGCGGTATTCATAACACCAAGAAATTTTCCAATTTAAGCAAAAAAATTTTCCGCCAGCGTAATACTTCCGATATAAACCACAGGTCCTGTCATAAACACGCGGTCGTCCTCTGCAAATTCCACAAGCAGATCTCCGCCCTGCATATGAACCTGCACACGGTTTCCCACCAGTCCGAGTTTATGTGCTGCAGATGCCGCCGCACAGGCTCCCGTGCCTGACGCATATGTGTACCCGGCTCCCCGCTCATAGATTTCAATCTGAATATTTTCCCGGTCAACTACGTGACAGAGCTGCATATTGATCCGGTTTGGAAAATATTTTGAATTTTCCACATATGGTCCTAAATGCAACGCTTTATTCTTGCTGATTTCTTCCATCATCACGACACAGTTTGGGTTTCCCATGGACACGCAGGTGATATTGTAAAAATTATCACAGAAGAAAACGGATTCATTGATCATATCTCCCTCAAATCCTACTGCATGGATACTGTCTGCTCCAAATGCGGCATATCCCATATCGACTTTCATGCGCGATGCATCCTCATCTAAAAACTCCACCTGTACCGGTCCTGCCTTTGTCCAAAGCTCATAGCACTTTTCTTTCACATATCCGGCATCTTTCAGATACTTTGAAAAAATCCGGATGCCGTTGCCGCTTCTCTCAGCTTCACTTCCATCCGGATTAAAAATACGTACTTTTATTTTTTCATTCTCAAACACAGGACCAGATAAAATACCGTCTGCTCCCACTCCGGTATTGCGCCTGCACAACAGCTGTATCTGCCGTTCCTGTAATAATTCACGGTTCTGATTCGGATCATAGATCAGATAATCATTCCCCAGACCGTGATACTTTTTTAATGTAACCAAAACGATCCCACCATCGCCTGTTCTTACTATTACATTATGTGGCAGACTACAAAATGTGCATCTGCCCGCAACCCTGCCAAAACAGCTTCAGGATTCCTATCCCTCATGCTGCTCATGTTCGATCAGGTTCTGTAATCTGTCATCTTTCTCATGCAGGATCTGTTGGATTTTTGTCTGTGACACTTCATCGATTGCCTCGATCTCTGCCTGTTTTAACTCTGACTCTTCGTCATAGACATGATTTTCCTGTGGATATATGCCGGCGGCATGTTCCCGCTCTTTTTCTTCCTCTTCGCCACCAATTGCTTCCGGGGAACCATAGGAAACATTCCAGTATTTTATGATACTTCTTTTCATTTTTTCCTGTCTGTTCTTCTCATCGATCAAATCTTTCATATATGCACCAGCCTCTTGTTGTATTCTTCGTATCCCATTTGATTATGCTTTTTTAAAACAATCCGTCTCTACTGAAACGATTTTCTTACCGTGTATAGTATAGCATTTTTTTCCAATAAAAAAAAGTTTCTTTCTGTATAATTTTTTCTTAAATGCCACATCCTCATTAATAGCATCCGACATCGACAGACCTCGGAGCTGATCCTGATTTTAGAAAAGACCGGAGGATAGCAACATGCCTGCATATAAAGTAGAAATCTGTGGCGTCAATACCGCCAAACTCCCAATTTTAAAAGAAACCGAAAAAGAAGCCCTGTTTGCACGGATCCGGCAGGGCGATCAGGAAGCAAGAGAGATGTATATCAAAGGCAACCTGCGCCTTGTGTTAAGTGTGATCAAGCGTTTCTCCGGCAGCCATGAAAATCTTGATGATCTGTTCCAGATCGGCTGTATCGGACTGATCAAATCCATTGACAACTTTAATCCTGATCTGCAGGTAAAATTTTCCACTTATGCGGTACCTATGATCATCGGGGAGATCCGCAGATATCTGCGTGACAACAACAGTATCCGTGTGAGCCGCTCCCTCCGCGACACTGCCTACAAAGCGATCCATGCCAAGGAAGTTCTGTCCAGGAATTCATTTAAGGAACCTACCCTGCAGGAGATCGCAGCAGAATCCGGAGTTGCCGCAGAAGACATTTTGTACGCACTGGATGCGATCCAGAGTCCGGTCAGCCTCTATGATCCGGTCTACACCGATGGGGGCGATACCCTCTATGTCATGGATCAGATCAGTGATAAGAAAAATAAAGAAGAAAACTGGGTGGAAAAGCTCTCTCTAAGTGATGCCATGAACCACCTGTCAGAACGCGAAAACTTCATTATCAACCTCCGCTTTTTTGAAGGAAAAACACAGATGGAAGTGGCGGATGAGATCCATATTTCCCAGGCACAGGTCAGCCGTCTGGAAAAGTCTGCATTGAAAACCATCCGCCAATATCTTACCCTATAATATTATCTCGACCATTTATCACATAATGCATTAATCTGATCTGCAAATTTTGCAAGTTCCTTGTTCGGCAGACCCTCGCACTTATTAATAACCTCAAGCAGCCTCTGTCCTGCCGCAAGAAGTCTTGCAAATACGTTGCTGGAAGCTTTTGATGATCCATTTTTCTTCTTCTCAATCATCTCTCTGCTTCCGTCCGCAATCTGCTCTCCCGTCACAAGATCAAACGTATCGCCGCTATATGGTGCATACGTGTCATACCCATATACTTCATGCACATGCGCCGCAAAATTCTCCGTCACTTTGTCGTCCCCATGTACAATAAACACTTTTTTCGGTGGTGTCTCAAATGCCCCAATCCACTTTGTCAGATTATTCCGGTCTGCGTGACCGCTGATTCCCGGAAGATTCTCAATCTTCGCATGTACCTCGATGGTCTCACCAAAAAGCTTTACCTGCTTTGCCCCATTTAAAAGAGAATTTCCAAGTGTTCCGGGAACCTGATAACCAACAAATAAAATCGTGGAATCCTTTCGCCAGAGGTTGTGTTTTAAATGGTGACGGATACGTCCTGCCTCACACATACCGGATGCGGAAATAATAACTTTCGGCTGCTCGTCGAAATTGATCATCTTGGATTCATCACTCGTGATCGCCATGCGCAGTCCTGGAAAACCGATTGGGTTAATTCCCTGATGCACAAGATCCAACGCTTCCTCGCTGAAACAGTCCTCCACGTTCTTATTAAAGATCGTAGTTGCCTCCACTGCCAGCGGACTATCGACAAACACCGGGAAATTTTCAAACTCCGGCAACAGATGTTCCGTCTTGATCCTTCGGATAAAGTAAAGCATCTCCTGCGTTCTTCCTACGGAAAATGCAGGGATCACAAGATTTCCACCTCTTGTAAAGGTATCCTTCAATACCCCTGCAAGTGCGACTGCATAGTCCGGCGGTGTCTCATGCTCTTTGTCACCGTACGTGGACTCCATTACAACATAATCCGCGTCTTTGATATACTGTGGATCTTTGATCAGTGGACGATTACCATTTCCGATATCCCCCGAAAATACAACTTTGACTTCTTCATCATCCTCTCTGATCCACATCTCAATGCTTGATGAGCCGAGCAGATGTCCTGCATCCACAAACCGTACCTTTAATCCGTCACAGATCTCCACAATGCTGTTATATTCACACGGCACAAAGTGTGTCAGCACCCCCATTGCGTCATTCATATCGTACATTGGTACCACTTCCGGTTTTCCGGCCCGTTTTGCTTTCCGGTTTCTCCATTCTGCCTCAAACATCTGGATATGTGCGCTGTCTTTTAACATGATATTACAGAGCTGCGTTGTTGCCTCTGTCGCGAAAATCTGTCCGCGAAATCCGTGATTATACAAAAGCGGAAGCAGACCGGAATGATCAATATGTGCGTGTGTCACGAACACATAATCCACCGCTGCTGCATTCACCGGAATCTCCTGATTCACATACAGATCCGGTCCCTGCTCCATACCACAATCCACCAGTACATGTTTATCCCCGAATGTTACATAATGACAGCTTCCTGTCACCTCATGCGCTGCACCCAAAAATTCTATCTGCATCTGTCCTTCCCCCTGTCTGTAAATTCCAGTCCGTTTTCATCTGATCCCCATGCAGTCATCTGCTGCATGTTGTCTCATCTGTCCACTGTCTGTTCCCATTGTCAAACAGTTCGACTTCTCCTTTAATTTATAACACAATTATACTCCTGTTATTCAAATCGTACAATTTCTTTTTTCAATCTTCCCATAATTTTTTTCTCAAGTCTTGAGATATAGGACTGGGAGATTCCAAGCATATCTGCCACCTCTTTCTGTGTCTTCTCCTCCCCATCAGAAGTATTCAGTCCGAACCTCAGTTCGATGATCATCCGTTCCCTTCCGGACAGCTTTTCGATCGCAGTCTTTAACAGTTTCCGCTCTACATCCGTTTCCATGTCTTTCCCCACGACATCCTCATCCGTCCCCAGAATATCCGATAAGAGCAGTTCATTTCCATCCCAGTCCACATTTAACGGTTCATCGATGGACACCTCCAGTTTTGTCTTGCTGTTTCTCCTCAGATACATTAAAATCTCATTTTCAATGCAGCGCGATGCGTAAGTGGCCAATTTAATATTTTTGTCCGGATTAAAGGTATTGATCCCTTTGATGAGACCGATCGTTCCTATGGAGATAAGATCCTCCACTCCGACCCCTGTGTTATCAAACTTTTTTGCTATGTATACAACCAGCCGCAGGTTGTGTTCGATCAGCTCCTTTCTCGCCCGCTCTGCATGCACACCATCGAGCATCCGGATACAGTATGCTTCCCGCTCTCCCTCCAACGGTGGCGGCAAAATCTCTGCACCTCCAATATAGTGCACCTCATCTTCCTTTCGCAAAAAAAGGCTGCAGATTCCGGACAGAAAATGAACCTTTTCATATCTTGGCAGTACAAGTCTCATGATCATGTTTTGTTCCTCTTTCCTGACACTCCAGCATAGATGCATGAAGAATCATATCATATTCTTTTCCTTCCAATAATCCTTCATTTGCAATTCCAACCGTTGCCGGTCTTATCTCGACTTCGTGCCTTCCATTCTGAATTTTTATGCATGTGATCTCTGTCACCGGCAAAAGCCCCTCCTTCTGCCCCAGGGAACAATAAGGGATAAAATGTACCCTGTCCTTTTTCGGATTTAAGATCTTTGCAGCCATATGTCGGCTTAAGATGCACACCGGCCTGTGATCGTACGGATCACGCAGCTGATTCCCACTGTCCCAGTACCCCATAATCTCCATCGCATGCCCCCGATGCACTAATGTCACCGGAAAAAGCTGATTTCCAAACTGTTTTCTACGTCCCAGATACCATGTGACAACCGACAGAACCAGTGCCGCAATGACCGCCTGGATCCAGAAAAATGTCATTCCTGCTGCACTGCTTCTCAATAATTCCATAACCCCGCCAAGGAAAATGACCATCAGATAAATGACTGCCCAGTTTTCTAAAAACTCACGCCACGAACTTTTTCCAAAACACAGAACAACCATTCCTGTATTGAGCAGGAAGTGAATCAGAATCGCCCTGCAAAAAGGCTCCGTAACGGTCAATGTAATGATCAGAGTTCCTATGGATGACAGAAATGCAATAAACCACAGTCTTCTTCCCTTTACCCTGCGCCGCAAAAGACAATTTGCGCCCGCAAGCGCAATAAAATCCATCCACAGATTCTGTAACAGATAGACATCTGCATAAAAAATATATATTTGGAACCACTCCCTCCTTTTCCTTCTCCATAGTCACATTATATTTTTTTAGAACCATCTTTTTTGTCAAAACACTCCCTCTACTTTCAGAAGTTCATCCAGTTTTTCTGACAAAAAAAGACCGTTACACGAAAACCTTATGATCTTCATGTAACGATCCTGTCATCTTCTTATGTAATTATCTTCTGGAATTCTTAAGGAAATCCGGAATCTTGATATCCATCTGCTGTACAGAGCTTTCTGGCTGGCGTGGTTTCTGAATACCAGAGAAAGTTGGTGCCGGGTTTGGCTGTACCGGAGTTGTATAACCAGCCTGTGCTGCTGGTCTTGGTGTTACAGGTGCTGTTGGTCTTGGAACAGTTCCCATGTTCTGATACTGCATCTTAGGAACAATTTTGCTTGCTGCGTTTGCACCGGCAGTCTCAAGTCCTGTTGCAATAACCGTAATGGTTGCCTCATCTGTCATAGACTCATCAAACTTCGCACCGAAGATAATATTGGCATCATCTCCTGCAAGATCCTGTACATAGCTTGCTGCATCATTTGCATCCATCAAGGAGATATCTCCGGAAATATTAATAATAACGTGTGTTGCACCGTTAATAGTTGTCTCAAGCAATGGGCTGGCAACTGCAAGTTTTACAGCTTCGATCGCCTTGTCGTCTCCCTTGGCAGAACCAATACCGATATGTGCAAGTCCCTTGTCCTTCATAACGGTGGAAACATCCGCAAAGTCAAGGTTAATGAGTGCAGGTAAATTGATAAGGTCTGTGATTCCCTGTACTGCCTGCTGTAATACTTCATCTGCCTTCTTCAATGCATCCGGCATTGTAGTACGTCTGTCTACGATCTCTAATAATTTATCATTTGGAATGACAATCAGTGTATCTACGCTCTCTTTTAAACGTTCAATACCACCGGTTGCGTTCAACATACGCTGTTTTGCTTCGAATTTGAAAGGTTTTGTAACAACACCTACGGTTAAGATTCCCTGCTCTTTTGCGATCTTGGCAACGACTGGTGCTGCACCTGTACCGGTTCCGCCACCCATACCACAGGTAACGAAAACCATGTCTGCACCTTTCACTGCAGCCGATAATTCCTCTGCACTCTCTTCCGCTGCTTTCTGTCCAACCTCAGGCTGTGCTCCTGCACCAAGCCCTTTGGTAAGCTTCTCGCCGATCTGGATCAATGTCGGTGCCTTACATAACTGTAATGCCTGCTTATCTGTGTTGATACCAACAAACTCAACACCACCAATATTTTCATCGATCATTCTATTTACAGCATTATTACCAGCTCCTCCAACTCCGATCACGATAATTTTTGCACTGGCATCTGCTTCTGTTGTTCTAATTTCCAGCAAGGTAGTTCCTCCTTCATATCTCCCTATATTTATGTCAAATATGATAACCAGACAAGCCCATTTCTACTTTGTTTAGTTATCTACTCTCGAAATCATACTATATTTTGCGTTTTTTAACTCTTATAATCTATAATATAATTTTTCCTACAACAAATCAACCGCTTTTTCAAAAAAAATCAAGTTTTTTTACGGTTTTTATTGTTCCACTGGCGGCATATCCTCCGCCGGTGCATTTTCGGCTGGCTGCTGCTCTTCGGCCGGTGTATTCTCTGCCGGCACATCCTGTGCAGGTTGTTCTTCCGCTGGTGTATCTGCCGACGGCTCCTCAGAAGGCTCTTCTGTCGTCTCCTCTTCTGTTTCCGATTGTTCTTCTGCCCTGTCCCAGATAATGTCGGTGGTCTCCGGTGTCCATGTCTCTAAATGGAGTGTGCCGCTAAGTCCGTCAAGCTGTGGCAAAATAATGGATAACCTCACAACTTTCTGCGACAGGTTGTCCTCAGAACCAATTTTCACCTGAATTGTTCCATAGTAAAGCACCGGCTCCATGTTACTGTCATACTGGATCTCATCCGGGAGCAGATTATATTTTTTCAAAGTCTGTGTCAGGTTCAGTAAATCCCGCAAAATATCACTGTTCTCTAATTGCAGTTTCTCATAAAGTACCACTTCCTCACAGGAGATTCCTGTGATCTTTGGCACACCGTCAATCACTTCCGTAGATGTCTCGACTACAAATCCATCTTTGTCAAAATAAGCATTCTGACCAATGGAATTAATATAAAGATAGCCGAGCATTCCTTTTTCGTAAACTTTAATATGTACGGTATGGGGATTGTCCAGTGAAACCTCCATCGTATCTACAAACGGAACTTCCCCGATATCCACAAATCTGTATTTCAGATCTACATACAGGGAATTCCAGGAATATTCATCATTCAGCACCATGTTTTCAATCTGTGTGGAGCTGTACAGTTCATTTCCCTCCACGACAACGTTTTCCACGGTAAAAACATTCATGACAATGAAAACGCCCGCTGCGATAAGCAGAATCAATATCAACAGGATGTACAATCCTATCTTTCTGCGCTTTTTTCTTCTTCTCTCTTCTTTTATCATATTTAATTAACCTCAAATTTAATTCCCTTTGCCACGGAAAGCGCAAGCCCCATCTCTGCAAGCAGGAATAAAACCGAAGTACCTCCATAACTGATAAACGGCAGTGAAATACCGGTATTCGGGATCGTATTGGTCACAACCGCAATATTTAAAATAACCTGGATGGACAAATGCGCCATAATACCAACCACGACCAGCGCCCCATAAAGGTCTGACGCATTATTGGCAATGATCATAAATCTCCAGATCATCAGCAGAAACAATAAGATCACGCACACCGCGCCAAAAAGTCCAAGTTCCTCACAGATAACAGAGAAAATCATATCATTCTGCGCCTCAGGAATAAATCCCAGCTTCTGCATACTCTCGCCAAGCCCTTTTCCAAATAAACCGCCGGAACCGATCGCATACAGTCCCTGTAAGGTCTGATAACCCTTCTCGTAGGCTTCCGGATTCAGCCAGATCCTGATACGATCCATCCGGTATGCCTCAAAACTGATGAAAACAACACCTACCACACCGACTGCCGCTGCCATCAACACAAAGTGGGAATACTTCGGACTGGCAACAAACAACATACAGACTGCAATTCCAAGTATAATGATCGCTGTACTTAAGTTATTGTAGGCGACCACTGCAACGATTGGAAGCACAATTGCCATTATCTTGACAAGGCTCATGAATTCACCCATTTTCTGTGGTGTCTTATAAATAACCGTTGCCAGAAAAATAATAACCGCAAACTTGGCAAACTCTGACGGCTGGAAAGATAACGGCCCGATTTTTAACCATCTCGCCTGACCGTTTGCCTCTGTACCAATAAAAATAACGGCGGTACAGAGCACGATAGCTGCCAGATACGCCATGGAACTCACCTTCATCCAGAACCGATATGGGATTTTCGATACAATATACATACCTACAATGCCGAGCCCTGTTGCAAACAACTGTCTTTTTACAAAATAGGAAGCATCCCCAAACTTATTGGAACCTGCATAGGAACTGGTACTGTACAACATGACCAATCCAAAACACAAAAGAAAAATGATCAGAAACAAAAGACTGTAATCGAAATATTTAATTGGCTTTTTTTTCTTTTCCGTCTGCTGACCTCTTGCCATTCCAATTCCTCATTTCTTATTTACTGCACGTCATGCCATTATGCCTGACATTTTTTATTCTGCCAGATTGCGCACGTATTCCTTAAAAATGCGTCCGCGCTCCTCATAGTTTGCGAACATGCCCCAGCTTGCACATGCAGGGGAAAGCAATACCGCATCCCCGCTCACTGCGTTTGCATAACAGGTGTCAATTGCCTCCTCAAATGTATCACAGAGTATGACATCCTCAAAGCCATGTTTCTTCGCACATTCCGCAATCTTTTCCTTCGTCTGACCGATCAGCACGAGTTTCTTCACCTTGCCGTCAAAACTCTCAATCCACTCATCATATTCAGACTGTTTGTCATAACCTCCACCGATCAACAGTGTCGGACGGTTCATCGCGCGGATTCCCTGGATTGCCGCATCCGGGTTTGTTCCCTTGGAATCATTGTAAAACTTCACGCCGCGTTTTTCTGTCACATACTCAATTCTATGCTCGACTGCCTGGAAACGTTTCAGCACTTCCACAATTTTATCCATCGGTACGCCAAAGCTTACCGACATTCCGACTGCCGCCATGACATTCTCATAATTGTGTTTTCCTAAAATATTCAGCTCATTTACATTGATCACTTTTGTGTCCGTTGTGCCGTCTGCATAAAAAATATCTTCTCCGTCCAGATAAAGTCCCTTTTCCAGTCTGCGCTTGCTGCTGAAAAATACAACTTTTGTCTGAAGTGTCTCGCCAAACCTGCGCAGCACTTCATCCTCATAATTCAACACACAGGTATCCCCGGCGGTCTGATTCTTTGTAATGCTCTCTTTTGTCTCGATATAACATTCCATCGTATGATGACGGTTCAGATGATCCGGTGTGATATTTAAAATAGCTGTCACTTCCGGCGCAAACTCATGTGTTGTCTCTAACTGGAAGCTGCTGATCTCTGCGACTGTCACAGTATCCTCTGTCGTGTCTGCCGCTACCGATGTGTATGGGATCCCAATATTGCCGACCACTTTCACATCATCGAAATAATTCGCCATGATCTCACCCACAAGCGAAGTTGTCGTAGTTTTTCCGTTTGTTCCGGTAATTGCAATAATTCTTCCTTTTGCAAAATGATAGGCAAGTTCAATTTCGCCCCAGATTGGAATCTGTCTGTTTCGAAGTTCATTGACCATCGGAAGGTCTGTCGGCACGCCCGGACTTAACACAACAAGATCAATGCGCGCCATATCTTCCGGTGCAAGTTCTCCCAAAAGAATCTCTGCTCCGGCAAATACCGGATTTTTCTCGATCAATGCTGTCACATCTAAATCTTTATTTCCATCAAAAAGTACAAATGTGATTCCTTTTTTTCTGAGCAGTTCTGCGGCTGCAACCCCGCTTTTTCCAGAACCTACTACTAACACTCTTTTTCCTTCTAAATTCATCGTCTTATCCTTCCAATCTCCTGTCCGAATCCGGCAGGTCATTTTGCAATTTTCCAATGCGATTTATAAGCCTAATAATGCAAGCATGCAAAGCAGTGCTGTCACGATTGCAAACACTGCGACAACTCTCGTCTCTGACCATCCACCAAGCTCAAAATGATGATGGAGCGGAGCCATTCTGAAAATCCGCTTTCCAACACCTGTTTTTTTCTTAGTGTATTTAAAATAAGTAACCTGAACCATAACAGATATGACTTCTGCCAGATAAATCAGTCCAACAATCAGGATATATAATGGCATCTGGAGCATATAGGCAGTTGCCACAACAAAGCCACCCAGTGCCAGGGAACCGGTATCTCCCATGAAAACACTTGCCGGATACACATTAAATAATAAGAATCCAAGCAGGGCTCCTGCTACTGCACAGGTGATTGGTGCAATCCCTGCATTCGTTCCGATTGCCACAACGGAGAAAAAGGTCGCAACCATAATGGTAACACTTGACACAAGGCCATCCACACCATCGGTAAAATTCACACCGTTTACGGTTCCGATCACTGCAAAATAAAGTAATGGAATCGCAAGCCATCCGATATTTAAGTACTTTCCGCCGGAAAACGGGATCAACATAGTAAGTTCAATTCCGGAATAACGCACCATGTAAACTGCAAATACTGTTGTCACAATAAACTGTAAGATCATCTTCTGCCACGGGAGCAGTCCGTCTGATCTGCGGAGCACTACCTTCAGATAATCATCCAGAAAACCGATCACACCGAATCCTACGGTCATAAAAAGGATTGGGATAATTCTCGGATAATCTTTGACATAAAACAGGGAGGTAATGATAATACTTGCCAGTATCATAAGTCCACCCATAGTCGGGGTTCCATTTTTCTTCAAATGGGATTCCAACTCTTTACGCTCCGTCTGCCCCACCTTTAACCGTTTCAAAAAGGGGATCACGATCGGTCCTAAAATTGCACTGATTGCAAAAGAAATCAAAACTGGTATCACTATTTCATAATCCATGACTAAACACCTCTTGTATTTTTTCTAACGTTCAATTCGCCTAACTAGTATACGTTATTTCATCTCATTTATCAAGGTAAGGCAAAATGTTTTCGAATATTTCCTTCGCCACAGGAGCAGCGATCGTTCCGCCGTAATAAATCCCCTGCGGATTGTTAATAACAACAAGCACAAGCACCTGCGGATTGTCAGCGGGCGCAAATCCGAGAAACGATGAAATGTATTTATGGTCGCTTCTTGGAAGTGTCTGTGAGGTTGCTGTCTTTCCGCCGATGGAAAAGCCCTCAATTTTGGCATTTTTTCCGGTTCCCTCTGACACCACTTTCTCCAGCAGATAGCGCATCGTTTCCGAAGTTTCTGCTGTGCAGATATTCTCATGCGTTTCATAGGAGAACGTTTTTACTGTATTTCCGTCCGCATCCTGCACGCTTACGCCAAAATGTGGTGTCACGCGCGTTCCCCCATTAATAATAGAAGATACCGTCGTGACAAGCTGGATGGGGGTAATCTGAAACGACTGCCCAAACGAGATTGTCGCAAGTTCCACCGGTCCAATATTTTCCGTCTTATGCATGATCGTTCCCGCTTCCCCCGGAAGATCAATATTCGTTTTGGATAACAGCCCGAACTGTTTGAAGTAACCGACAAAGTTCTCCGCGCCTAACCGCTCGCCAAGTTCCATAAAAACCGGGTTGCAGGAGTTCATGATCCCTGTCTCAAATGTTTCCGCACCGTGCCCTGTCGTTCTCGCGCACCGGATTCTTCTGTCCTCCACTATTTTATAACCCGGGCAGAAAAATGCATCGTCCAGTTTTACCACTCCCTCTTCTAACGCTGCCGCTGCCGTAATAATCTTAAATGTAGAACCCGGCTCATAGGTATCACTGATGCACTGGTTTCGCCACATTTTATTCAACAGATTCTGTTTTTCTTCCGCTGACACAGCTTCCCCGGTGTCCCCAGCCAGAGTAAACGGATCGTTCAGGTCAAACTCCGGATAATTCACCATCGCCATAAGTTCGCCGTTCTGCGGGTTCATCACGATCACGGAAACACTGTCCGCTGACTTTTTTGTGCAGACTTTTTTTGCCGCCTGCTCACAGTACATCTGAATATTGCGGTCTAAGGATAAGCAAAGATCATAACCGTTCACAGGTTCTAATCTGCTCTCCCCGGCATTCTCGATCTCAATTCCCCTCGCATCGGTTAACGTGAGGATTTTTCCGTTGGTTCCCTGAAGGTATTCATCATACTTTACTTCAAGTCCCAAAATGCCCTGATTGTCGGCCCCGGTAAATCCAAGTACTTTGGAAGCAAGCGTCCCATAAGGGTAATATCGTTTATAATCCTCATCCACTTTCACTCCGGAGAGTCCATAGGCTCTGATTGCATCCCCGGTCTCCTTTGCGACATTTGTTTTCACTCGCTCGATGGAACTGACTTTCTCCACACGCTTTCTAGCAGTCTCTTCCGAAATGCCAAGTTCTCTCACAAGCATAGCAATGACTTTTTCAGGTTCTTCCATCTGGTTATGGATCACGGAGATCGTGCACACAGATTTGTTTGTAGCAAGCACTGTGCCGTTTGCATCTAAAAGTTTTCCCCGTGCCGCCTTAATATCTCGCTCCCTCTCATGAAGATTCTCCGCTTTATTTCCATAATATTCGGAGCAGAATATCATCAGATAGACCAGTCTTCCAATCAGAAACATCATAATAAAAAAAACTGCCACGAATACGATCATTACCTTTTTGCGGTTAAAGGTCTTATTCCGATACATAAAACAAAAACCTCATAAAAGTCTTCCTTGCATTTTATTCCAACTTTTATGAGGTTATGTTTTTATTCACTGTTATCGGACGTTGTTCCTGCTTCTTCTGCATTTACACCATCATTTTCGGCGTTTTCTTCGTTGTTTTCCCCGGCTCCCGGAATATCTTCCATGGTATCCGGCACATCATCTGTTCCTTCCGGTTCTTCCTCCGGAATATTTCCTGTCACACGGTCTGTCACAGCGGCTGCGCCTGTATCCGTTCCGGTAATATCCCACCCAGAATGTAAGCCTGTCGTCTCCTCATCCGGATAAATATTCATATAAGGAAGTACTTCTTCTAAAATCTCCCTCACAATATTCTGTGCAAATGTGCTGTGTGGCTGATCCTGCGAGTTCGGCTCATCCACAAAACAGTAGATCATTAACTGAGGATCGTCCACCGGTGCAAAACCGATAAAAGAAACCAGATAGTTCACACCATCACGCGGCACTTTCTGTGCCGTTCCGGTTTTACCTCCCATGGAGTAACCGTCTACTTTTGCCGTATTTCCGGTACCGGATGTCACGGTTGAGTACATGTATTGTTTTAATGTATCACTTGTTGTCTTAGATACAGTTTCACGCAGCAACGTCGGAGAAATATCCTGAATCGTATTTCCATTCTGATCCGTGATCTTGCTTACCACTCTCGGCTGATATAACTTACCGCCATTGACCAGAGAACAGAAAGCAGTTCCAAGCTGGATCATCGTGGTATTAAAGTTCTGTCCGAAAGCATTGGTTGCAAGACTCAGCTGTGATGTTGTATCCAATGTGTAAATCAGGGAATCTGTTCTCGATTCTCCCGGAAGATCAATGTTCGTTTTCTGTCCAAATCCAAAAATCTGCTGGTACTCCGTGAAATTCTCTGCCCCGATCCGGTAGGACATCTGCATCAGGGCATCATTACAGGAATTCATCAATGTCTGTTCCAAAGTCTGCATTCCGTGTCCACCTTTTCTATAGGCAACACATTTTACGGTAAATCCGCTGAGCTGTTCGGCTCCATCACAGAAAAAGGTATCATTGGTCGACAGTGTTCCTGTCTCAAGCCCGGCTGCAACCGTAAATGGTTTTGCCGTTGATCCCGGCTCATAAGTATAGGTCAGACATATGTTCTGCCACAACTGATTTAACGCTTCGAGTCTCGCATCATCATCCATCGCATCGATCTCTTCCTGTGTATAATACTCAGATAAATCCCATGGATTGCTCAGATCGTAGTTTGGATACTGTGCCATTGCAAGGACATCGCCATTGTCCGGTTTCATGATGAGCACGCCGATTCTTGTTGCTCCGCCCTCACCCTCTCTGTAACCATCTGTATAGGCCTCATTAAACTCCTGTATTTTCTTCTCTACCACCGACTGGATCGTCGCATCGATCGTTGTCACTAACGTATTGCCGTTGACTGCCGGTTTGATCGTTTTTTCAAAATTACTGTCTGAATTCAGATATCCATACTGTCTGCCGTTAATTCCATTTAACGTGTCATCATAATAATTTTCCAGTCCATTAATTCCGAGGTTACCGGATGTTGTGAACCCGATCACAGAACTTGCCAGTTTTCCATATGGATATTGTCTCTGGTACTCTTTTTCAAACCAGACACCTTTGATATATGGATTGACCAGTTTTCCCTTTTCATCCCGCTCCTCCTGCAGATTCACAAAAGGCTGGATCGTATCATAGGACAAACGTTTGGCAAGCACAATATATCTGCTGTCCGGAGAGTCTTTCAGATAAGAATAAAGCTGTTCACTCGTCAGATCCGGGAAGCAGCTTACAAGCGCATTGATCGTCGGCTCCACATATTTTTCATCATCATTTAAAACGGAACAGTCCAGAATCACATTATAAACTGCGATACTGGTTGCCAGCACAGTTCCTTTTGCGTCTACAATGTCACCTCTCTGATAAGGAATTGTCTGGCTGTCATAGCCCTGCTGTGCCAGAACGATTTTCTCATATTTTTCTCCACTGGTGTATTCAATATACATCAGTCTTCCGATGAGTCCGATCATAAGCGCTGCAACAACCGTAAACATGACGATCATTTTTTTCTGCATACGCTTTGGAAACTTTAACATCGGCTTTTTCGGTCTTCTTTTTGCCATTCTACCACCTGAATTATTTTTTTGTCTGAAAATCCCCCTATTGCGGGATTTCATTATACTGATTCATGTAGTCTGTCTTATCTACAGAGTAGTAGACGATCTGATCCTGTGTTGCATAAAACATACCAAGTTCATTGATTGCCTTCTCCTTGATCGCATCGAGATCTACTGCGGTATTAATTCTCTTGTAAGCCTCGTCATTGTCAGCCTTAAGGTCTGTCACCTGGCTCTCTAAGCTTGCTATTTTTTTCATTCTTGCAGTCACATCAGACTGAAGCTTAATATAAGCTCCACAGAAAATGCCAAATACGGTCACTGCCATTGTCAGGAATACAACATAACTTTTGCTCATGCGAAGCGCTTTTGCCTGATTTCTGGCTGCGGCACGTCTGCGTTTTCTCAGCTCTTCCTCGCGTTCCCGCTCCTGTCTGTCTCTGCGCTCTTTGCGGTAATCCGGCATCGCCTCCATACGGCGTACGGTGTTGCCATCTACCTGATATGCTGCTCTATTTCGATTGTTGTGATTTACTGTTCTGTTCGGCATCTGCTACACCCTTTCAAAAACTCTTAATTTTGCACTCTTGGAACGGGAGTTCACTTCTAATTCTTCCTCGGAAGGAAGGATTGGTTTTCTTGTAACTACCTTTCCCTTGGATTTTTTACCACATACGCACACTGGAAAATCACTCGGACAGGTACATGGGTTCTCATTTCGTTTAAAATTCGTCTTTACAATACGATCCTCTAAGGAATGGAACGTGATAATACAGATTCTTCCACCCGGATTCAAAAGGTCGATCATATCATCCAGATTATTCTGCAGTACTTCTAACTCTTTGTTCAGCTCAATACGGATTGCCTGAAAGGTTCTTTTTGCCGGATGTCCACCGGTCACCTGAACTTTCATTGGAATGGAAGCCCTTATGATCTCTGTCAGTTCTCCGGTTGTCTCGATCGGTTTCTTTGCCCTCTCCTGCACGATGTGTTTTGCAATATTTTTTGCAAACTTGTCCTCACCATAATCACGGATGATCCGGTAAAGATCCATCTCACTGTATCCGTTTACGATATCTTTTGCAGTCAGGCTCTGTCTGTCATCCATTCTCATATCAAGTGGAGCATTCTCATCACGGTAAGTAAAACCTCGCTCCGGTGTATCTAACTGAAACGAAGATACGCCAAGATCCAACACGATTCCATCCACCTTTTCCACGCCAATGCGGTGAAGTTCCTCTTTCATGTTGGCGTAATTGCTTCGGATAATGGTGATCTTGTCACCAAATTCCTTTAATCTTTCTCCGGCGGCTGCGATTGCATCCGCGTCCTGATCGATTCCGATCAGCCTGCCTTTTTCTGATAACCGTGAAGCCACCTGGTAAGCATGTCCGCCACCGCCAAGTGTTCCATCCACATAGATTCCGTCAGGCTTGATATTCAAATTTTCAATTGTCTCATTTAGTAATACTGAATAATGATTAAATTCCATTGTGATCCTCTCTGCCTGACTTTTGCTCTGGCTCTCTTTTTTTATTCTCTGTGGATCAGATGCTGAACCCTAAATCTGCCATGTGTTCTGCAATCTCATCCATCTCATCTTCATCATATGTATTCTCCTGCCATCTGTCTTTGTCCCAGATTTCCACTCTGCTTAAGACTCCGACTAAAACGACATCTTTTGTCAGATTTGCATATTCTCTTAAAACTGGTGGAAGAAGGATTCTTCCCTGCTTGTCCAGTTCACAGGAAGCTGCTCCTGCAAAAAAGAAACGTGAAAACTTTCTTGCATCCTTGGAAGTCATGGAAATGTTTCTGAATTTCTCTTCGATGTTGTGCCATTCTTCTGACGTATACACAAATAAGCATCCATCAAGTCCCTTTGTCACTACAAATTCATCGCCAAGCTGCTCTCTGAATTTTGCCGGAACTATCAGTCTGCCTTTTGGATCAACTGTGTGGTTGTATTCTCCCATAAACATGACACAATCACCTGCCTTTGTGCGGCAGCTGGTTCCTCTTGATTTTCCATTTCTGTGGTCATTTGCCACCACTTCGAACCATTCTCTACCACTTTCCACCACTTTTAAACATATATTAGACTATTCTTAAGAAAAAATCAATATTTTAGCGCAAAAAAATAATGCCAGACCAGTTATTTCCTGATTTGGCATTATTTTCCATTCTTCTCTACTTACTTCTTTCTGTTTCCTCGATATACTCTTCAATCAGCTGATCGAGTTTTGTACTTTTTTGATAGTAATTATCAAACTTATCCTGTCGTAAAAGTGCCTGATCCAGTTCAAATCGAACGGATTCGATTTCCTGCTGTAACTCACTCAACTTTCTCATATGAATCCTCCTGATTTCCTCAATGGAAAATGCAATTTTACAAATTCAAATTTCTGCTAATTGCCGGAGCAGAGAATAGTCCCTTTTTCTTTTCCCCTTTTTCTTTTCCTCTCTTTTATATTCTCCATATTACTATCCGCAGATTCAAAAATCAAATGAATTAGGTGATGAGTTTTCTCCAAAATTCGACATTTCCAAACGGATTTTTTCACAATTGCACGTATTTCCTACAAAAACAGCGCATCCATTTTTCGACTTTGGATGCGCTGTTCATAAAAAATTAATATTTGATTCGTATGTTTTCCTATCGTTTTTGTGTGTTTTTCATTTTTCAGGAATGTTTTAACCGGAATTCTGCCCTTTTCTCGGCGAGTAAATGTATCATTGTCTCCATTGCCTTGTAGTTCACCTCCACAATGTGATGGATATCATCCTCCACATCATGCTTTCTCACAAGATAATCATCATGGGATTTCTGGATAAAATCGCAAAGATTTCTGGCACTGTTAAATTCCAGATGATCTGCTTTATGCGGTTTTGCAGCGTCCGTCCTGATATATCTCCGCAAATCCCGCTTTAACTTCTCCTCGTAAGAACAGTGATCCTTCAGACTTCCCGGATAGATCTTATTGTGAGGATAGGTAAAATAGTCTGCCAGATAGTGGCTGATCTGTCCAAGATCCATGTAATACTTGCGCCCTTTTTTCTTCTCCACCAGTTTCCTGCCCTCGGAAAGGCGCTCAATATGGCGTCTGATATCCGGGTAAGTTCCGTCCATCTCATGGCGCTTATAGACGAAAGATGGCTTAATGTCCGGCAGGACACTTCCGATGTAAAAAGATAATTTATGTTTTTTCAGATCATTGTCTTCCATATTATTTACAATGTAACGTGCCAGTGAAATATGTGATTTTTTTCTCATAAGTACCGCCTCCAAACAGGAATCTTTTTGTTTTTCCAACTCCCATACTACATCTCCGCGGCAAAAGAAACAAGGGTATCTTTGTAAACTTTTTGTGTAGTTTTTGTGTTTTAAAGCACTGGAATCCTGCTTTACAGATGTAAATTTTCTTATCCTGCTTTTTTATGGTCTGCACAAATGGAGCATGTGCAGACCAGTTTCATACCTGTATTAATTATTCATATTTACAGTTGCACTCGAAGCTTGCGCACTCTGTCTCTCCACAGGTGCAGGCTCCGGCACCGGAAATACCGATATGATCTGCGTGACATTTCTCATTTTCATTGAAACGGCAGTGTGTTGCCTCACATGCAACGTCGATTTCCTTGGAAACATCTTTTAATGCGTTACAGGCTGCACCGTTTGTTCCGCGGTCTTTGAAACTTCCGCAACAGGTGCTCTGTGCTTCGGTTGCTTCGCGTCCCTCCACCTGAATGTCGCCTTTGCAGCAACAGCCGTCTTCATTATTGTAGGTGCAGCTTTTCACTGAACAATCCAAATATGCCATACTTTTTTCTCCTTTTCCTTCAAATCTGTCAGACAATTGTGAAACTCCTCATAATCTTCTTTAAATTGTTCAAAATTAACAAAAACATTCAAGACACGCTCTCGATATGTGTCACTCGCAACGGTACTGCTCATTCTTCGCAGTACTTCGCAAATTCATTTATAATCTGCTTCGCAGATAGGAATTTGCTCACACTTGAATCACTTTCGCACGGTCTGTGCAGTAAATGCACAGACCTGATTGAAAAAAGTTGTACCTGCCTTCTAAGAACCGGCGGTCCCCCAATGTCTTTCATGTCTTTTGTTAATTTTTCACAATTCAACTTAGGTTTTCATGAGTTTCGCAATTGTCTTAGATTAGTATGGCAGTTTTCGAAAAAAATATGTAAAAGAGCATATGCCATAATTTTCTGGCATACGCTCTTCGTTCATTTCAATTTTTTATTAAATTTTATTTTAATGCGGCAGGATTGATTTTCTTTGTTACAATCTCATCCTTTAACATTGCAAGGAACTCTTCTTTTGGAACGGTTGTGGTAGCCTGCTCACCGTGAAGTCTGTAGCTTACCGTTCCGTCTTTTACTTCGTTCTTTCCAAGAATGATGAGGTAAGGAACTTTCTCTACCTGTGCAGCTCTTACACGATAGCCGAGTTTCTCGGCACGCTCGTCGATTTCCACACGAATACCGTTCTCATCCAGATAGCTGAGAAGTTCATGTGAGTATGCATTCAACTCTTCATCCTCATTTTTAACCGGAATGATTCTTGCCTGAACCGGTGCTAACCAGAGTGGCAGATTTCCTTTTGTTTCCTCTAAGATATAAGCCATGAAACGGTCAAGGGAACCAAGGATTGCTCTGTGTAAAACAACTGGTGTTTTCTTTGTGCCATCTTTGTCAATGTATGTCAGATTGAATTTTGCAGGTAAGCAGAAGTCAAGCTGGCAGGTGGAAAGTGTGTATTCATTTCCGATTGCCGGTTTTACGTTTACGTCAAGTTTTGGTCCGTAGAATGCAGCCTCACCGATTTCCTCTGTATAGTCTATTCCGAGGTCATCTAATACTTTTCGGAGTGCATTCTCTGCTGTGTTCCACATCTCATCGTCATCATGATATTTTACTTTATCAGCAGGATCTCTTAAGGAGAGCACGCAACGGTAATCTGTGATGTTGAAATCCTTGTAAGTATCAAAAATCAGATCCACAACCTGTGAGAACTCTGACTCAATCTGTTCCGGTGTCACGAAAAGATGCGCGTCGTTCTGGCAGAAATGACGTCCTCTCTCGATACCTTTTAAAGTACCGCTGGCTTCGAAACGGAAATCATGTGCGATCTCACCGATACGGATTGGAAGATCTTTGTAGGAATGCATTCTGTTTGCATAAATCATCATATGATGCGGGCAGTTCATTGGACGGAGAACAAAGGACTCTCCCTCCACTTCCATTGCAGGGAACATATTGTCTTTGTAATGATCCCAATGACCGGATGTTTTATACAGATTAACCGTACCAACACAAGGTGTCATAACATGAAGATATCCAAGTTTTCTCTCTTTTGCTTTGATATAATTTTCAAGTTCCTGCCATACTGTGTATCCTTTTGGAAGGAACATTGGAAGTCCACGTCCAACAAGGTCATCCGACATGAAAAGATTCATCTCTTTACCGATTTTTCTGTGGTCACGGTCTTTTGCTTCCTCAAGAAGTTTTAAGTGCTCCTCTAACTCTTCCGGTGTCGGGAAACATACACCGTAAATACGCTGCATTACGTGATTGTTTGCATCACCTTTCCAATATACACCAGAGTATTTTACAAGTTTGAAGTTCTTGCATAACTTTGTATTGTCTACGTGAGGTCCACGGCAGAGATCCGTGAAATCTCCCTGATCGTAAACAGAAATGTTTCCATCTTCCAGACCTTCAATTAAGTCCAGTTTGTATGGATCATCTTTGAACATTTCCATTGCTTCTGCTTTGGAAATCTCACGTCTGTAAATCTTCTTGCCTTCTTTGCAGACTTTCTTCATCTCTTTCTCGATTGCTGCAATTGCTTCGTCGTTGATGATATCATCGCCAAGGTCAATATCATAATAGAAACCTTCTTTTACAACTGGTCCTACCCAGAACTTTGCCTGTGGGTATAAGTGTTTTACTGCCTGTGCCATCACATGTGCGCAGGAATGGTTTAAAGTATTCAGTCTCTCGTCTGCTTTAAAATCTACCATTTTCTTCATTTCCTTTCGCTATATAAAAATAAGTTTCTGTAGGAAGTATCTCCGATTCTCTGTACAACATAAAAAATCCCTGATACTGCATTCCTACAATATCAGGGACGATATACTTATCGTGGTTCCACCCATCTTCATCTCTCCGTCTTACCAGACATCAATCTTCTTACTGCCTGTCCATTCCAGAGAAATCTCATTCTTGATTGTAACGGTATCACCGGACCGGATTGGGGTCACTCAGAGCTGGTCTTCACATAATTCTTAGCCGGAATGCTCACACCAAACGCCTTCCTCTCTGTGACTTTTTCTTATGCTACTCTTCTCTTCATCGTTTTGACTAGGGTCATTCTATACCCTTTTCTTCTATCTGTAAAGTACTTTTTACAGTTCAGATACGGCGGACTATCTTCCGCAGCAGTATTTGTATTTCTTACCGCTTCCGCATGGGCATGGATCGTTACGTCCGACTTTTTTGCCTACATGAACAGTGCCGGATTTCTTCTGCTCTAAGAATAAAGCTCTTCTCTTCTCATCATCAAAAATCTCTTTCCACTGTGGTAATTCATATAACCAGTCTGCCTTTGCGTCAACCATGTTTTTGTATAATTTTTCTTTGTCAAAAACAAGGTTAACTTTTGTATCTTCTTCCATGGTGTCGATTGGATTAGCCTCAACCAAGCTGTCGTTGATTCCGTCTAAGAATCCTGTCATCTCCATAACACTGAGGTTGTACTTCTCTGCAAGCTCTTTTACAGTTCCTTCTACTTTCTCATCCGGATTTGTTAAAAGCTGTTCGTATACGCCCTTCTCTAAAAGGAAGTATCTCTGCCAGAATCTCTGTAATTCACCTCTATCTGCTTTCTCATTATAGGCAACTTTCTGCCACTGTTCCAATAATGCCATGTTACATTCCTCGATTTCTAATTATAGTATATTTGCACCATGCACAGGTGCATTTGTTATTATAGCAAATATTGATGGGTTTTTCAAAGGATTTTTTTGGTGGAGAAAGAACGAATTATATTCTTCATATTTGTGTTTAATATATTCTATTTCCAAGAAGTATAAATCAATTGCCTTTTATTAAATGCTTCCTTTCCTCCTTCCATAATATCAACAACTTGCTTATGTGTAGTTTTAAGATCAATATTTCCCTGTGATATATCAATTTTTGTATCTTGATATTCAACCATAAAAATTCTTTCCGCATCCCCTAAAACGGGAATATTAGAATTATGTGTTGCAAAAACAAATTGCATTTTCTGCTTCTTTTTCTTAATTGCAGTAATAACTTCATCGTAAATAATTTTATTATCCAAATCATCTTCTGGTTGATCTATAAGAATAATATCATTATCGGATTGCATGAGTATAAATAATATAAGTGCCGAAGCCCGTTGACCTATCGAATGATGTTTCAACAATTTATTATGATAATATATCTCCACCTTATTGGGAACTTGATTCCTCAAAAGTTCCGAATACTGATCTTGTAACTTTTTATCAAGCTTTGTGTATTCCAAGTCCGAAATGATACTCTTGTTTTCTTCACCATCATGTAATATCCAATTCCCCTGCTGAATGGTTCACCGATGTGGTGATGGATTTTTTGTTATGGTAGTATATTTTCCGTTTTTAATTTGATAAAAAAAGATAGATTTATTGTAAGGGGTGATGTTGGGAAAGTCAAGAAATTAATTGACTTTTCCTGCTCAATTTTCTTTTCCTGATATTTTCTGATACTTACTCTGCGAAAGATACTGTTCATTCTATTTTCCTCCAATCATATTTCTACACTCATTTAAAAGCTCTCATCGCCACGCTTCATCTCCAACGCTGTCCCATCCTTCCAGTCACAGCAATTGCGGAGGTACTCCGCCTCCGTGTTCAAAAAGTTTTCCGCATTTGGCGGCAGCACAATCGGCTCAATCGTATTGTTTTCGTAATTGCAGACGTAAATGGTTTTGACACAATTTAAAAATACCCGGTCAAATCGCATTTTTTTCTTTTCCTGTGTATATCTCATATATTCAAACAGTGCACCTGCATCAATATCATTCTCGTCGGTCGGATGCAGAAAAAGATACAAACCATTGTAGCGCTTATGGATATAATTTGCATTTAGTTTTTCCAGTTTGCGATCAAAACGATATTTCGCCTTGGAAAGATAATCCTGCTGCACGGTATTATCTGGCAGAATCGCCCAGAACCTTCCGTTGTAAAAATTCAGCCGCTCTCCATATTTATCAAACGCCAAAGAAGGTAGTTCCTCTTTCCGGCAACCAAGATATTTTTCGATAAAACTCTCCTCCTGCCCGTCATCCGGCAAAAGTGCCTGACTGACTTCCAGCCCGAAATCCATGTTTGGATTAATCCAGTCCGGCGATTCACTTTTCACAAAATATGGTTCGTATTCCTTCCACAGATATTTCAATGATACCGCCGCATAAATTTCATTCAAAAGCTTTTCATATGCCACCAGATTTACCTGCCTTTTCTTCCACAATTTTATTGACGAAAATGTTTTTTTCCGATAGGATGATTATATCGTGATTTCATCACTCAATAATTTCGCCGCTCGCCGAACATATAAATATGTTCTTTTCGCTTGCGCTCATTATACCATAACTTATTCGATTTTTCCTGAAAGGATTCAAAATATGAAAAAAGTAAAACAAATTTTAGCAATCATCGGTGTCATTATTCTGGCTGGACTTTATGTCTCTACCATCGTCTGTGCAGTTTCTGCCAGCGAAAATTTTATGAACATGCTCATGACATCCATTTATGCTTCTGTGATCATCCCTGTTTTAATCTGGGCATACAGTTTTATTTACAAACTGATCAAAAAAGATTCCGAAGAAAAAGATACTGCAGAGCATTAAAAAATCAGCACCTGAACAAAATTTTCTGTCAGGTGCTGATTCTGCTTTTATCTTATTTATTCTTCTGTGTTCTCAACTGTCTCCGTGCTTTCTGTATCCTCTGTGACTGTCAGCTCCTCAATCGTTTTTGAAAAAGCATCCGCAAGAGACGTTTCTGTCAGATAAATGCTTCCTCCATCAGCTGAAATAATATAGTATGCATTCAAAGTATCATTTTTATTTCCTACAAAAAGAGAAACAGACCCTTCACTTGTTGTGTAGGATATCAGATCTTCCGGCTGGTCAAATCCAAACTCTTTCAGATCTGTATAATCACTGATCTCTTCTATTGCTGTCAGCGATGACAGTGTTGAAAGCATGCTGTCGATTGCTTCTTCATCCATATCCAGTGATGTGTCTCCGTCATAGGTCCATGTATCCCCATCTTTTGTAAAAGAATAAGTCACGTGATCGATCTCATACGTAAATGCTGTGATCGTGTCAACGTCCACTTTGGAAATATAAATGGTAGAAGCCTCTTCTTCCGCTGTTTTCTCTTCCTCTTTATTTTTGTTATACCATTTCATTCCGAAGGTGGCAGCGATAAGCACTGCCAGCACGATCAGAATTACAATAAACTGAATTTTCTGTTTTTTCATATTCTATCTGTCTCCAATCTTGATTTTCTATTATCTATTGTTTTATTTTTTTCTTCTTGATGCCCATATCACAATTCCAAGAATCATCATAATGACCGGAAGCACGATCATCAGACCAAGCCCGTACAGGATCCCTGCCGCCGCATCCACCGTGATGGCGCTGAGCGTGTAATCTTTTGTCGGGATCACACTTGTTGCAAGATCAGAATCGCCAACCATCTGGGCAATGATATCTGTAAACATTGCGCTGTTATTTCCGGAAACGATCTGGTCTGCACTGTCTGCAAACATTTCCACAGATCCGGCGACCACTACTTTTGCGACTGTATCTTCATCGATTGTTTTTTCCATGGCAACCGCAACCGCAAATGGTCCTGCAGCATCTCCCTCTTCCAGCTCTGATGTTGTTGCATTTGCTGCATCTGTCTTGGATACTGCTTTATCTGTCGTCTCCAATAATGCTGTATAAGTTGTATCATCTGTATCTTCCCCATAGGTGATTGCCTCGCTGTATGGAGCAAAGATATATGAACCGCTGACAGAACTTGTATATGCACTTGAATTTACGTCAGGAAGCAGGTAATACGGTGTATTGCTGTAATAATAGGATTTATCATTTTCCATGACAATGCCGGAAACACGCTCCATTCCGCAGGCTGACAGGATCGACTCGAAGTTTTCCAAACCCTGTGCCTGGAAATTGCAGGTGATCAGCACTTTTCCACCCTGATTGATATAATCGATCACTTTGTTGGCATCATCCTCCGAAAAATCAGTCGTCGGTCCATTGATAATAAGTGCTGCTGCATCTTCCGGAACCGCATCCTCTTTTAATAATGCAAGGTCAGATAAAGTGATATTTGCTTTTTCAATTGCTTCTGTAAATCCACCGGATAAAGCTGTTTCCCCATGTCCGGACACCTGATAGATCACTGGAAGTTCTGTCGAATCCATTGTCACATACTGAATCGCACTTGTAAGCTGTCCCTCTGCATCATATCCATCAATGCTTCTGGAATAACTGCTGTAATCATAACTATAGGTATACACATCATTGTAATCAATGACTCTGGAACGCTCGCTGCTCACAACGATCATGCTGTTTGAAGTTACAGAACTGTCTGTATACTGTGCTGCAAAAGCCGGGTTTGCAGCCGGATTGATATAGGAAACTTTGATGTGATCCGACAGGGATTCATATCTCTGTAATGTCTCATCCAGCTTTGTGTCTTTTGATGCATCGGACACCAGCACATAAATTGTCACGTCCTCGTCGAGACCTTTCAGATAATCCTTCGTATCATCTGTGATGGAGTAAATTTTCGTTGAAGTGACATCAATGGAGGTCCATGTTGCCGGAAGTTCTGCCACGAACAGGTTCACAACAACAGTCACTGCCACCATTGCAATGATCATTCCCGTTGAAAATACACCTGTCGATATTTTTTTTGAGCTGATGCTCCAGCGGCGTTTCTGAACGGACTGACCTGTCAAGAACAAAAGTAATCCAATGATCGTTACGTAATAGACAATTCCCGCCACATCCAATGTTCCATTCATAAAGTTATCAAGCGGCGTATAAAAATCGTAGCAGCCTAAAATTTTTGTCAGAAGATTTCCGCTCTCTGAGACCAGATTACAAATGCTTCCCATCATATAGCCGGCAAATAATGCAACAAATGTCAAAACTGCGGAAATCACCTGGCTTTCGGTCAATGAGGAAATAAACATACCAACGGCAATGCAGGCGCAGCCATACAGCCAGAATCCAAGCACTGCTGCATAGGATTCCCCTAATGGGATCGTTCCGTAGGACATTAACAGCAATGGTGTGATTGCAATGATCACCATATCTATGGTAAATACAAAAGCCATTGCGAGATATTTTCCCAATACTACTTTTCCCACAGATACCGGCGCGGTCAAAATCAACTGGTCTGTTCTGCTGTGGCGTTCCTCCGCAAAACTGCGCATAGTCAGCACAGGTACCGTGATCAGCATGATAAATGCGATTGCCGACAGTGAGTAAGAAATATAAGGATAGCCTGCGCGCAGATTGTAAACATAAAAATATAGTCCATAGAGTACAAGAACTGCTGCAATAAACAACCATCCTGTCACCGTCTGAAAGTAAGCTTTTACTTCTCTTTTTAATATCGCAAACATTATTCCCCGTCCTCCTTACTCTCTTTTCCAAAATGAGACTTTACAAAATGGAGTTTTTTCTCCGGCAGAACTTCCTTCTGTGTCCCCTCTTTTTCCGTAAGTTCGAGGAACACATCCTCAAGAGATTTTGAAACGGGAATCATCTGCAGAATGACAAATCCATGGTTGACACAGGAAGCAAACACCTGTTCCCTGATATCCATTCCCGGTTTTGCGATCAGATTCAGATGTACACACGCTTCGTCCTTCTGCTCTAATGGAATGCATTTTTCAACTTCTGCGATCCCGGTGAATGTCTCCTGCACTGCCGCATTGTCTCCTTTGATCAGAAGTTCGATCTCCTGCGCCCCGGACATCTGTTTCATCAGATTCTCCGTGGAATCGCCTGCCACTAATTTTCCTTTGGAAATAATGAAAATGTGATCACACACTGCAGATATTTCAGACAAAATGTGCGAACTTAAAATAACCGTATGATTTTTGCCAAGTTCTTTGATGAGGTCACGGATCTCTATGATCTGTTTTGGATCAAGTCCGACCGTCGGTTCGTCCAGAATGATGATCTCCGGATACCCTAACACTGCCTGTGCAAATCCGACTCTCTGCCTGTAGCCTTTTGACAGGTTACGGATCAGTCTTGACTGCTGTGCAGTGATTCCGGTCGTCTCCATCGCCTCCTCCACATATTTATTTCTCAGACTTTTTTCGAGTTTCTTTAACTCTGCCACAAAGTTCAGATACTCCCTGACTGTCATATCCACATAAAGAGGCGGGATCTCCGGCAGATATCCCACACATTTTTTTGCTTCTTCCGGCTGTGCAAAAATATCAAATCCGTTGATCTTCACCTCTCCGCTGGTTGCACCTAAATACCCTGTAATAATGTTCATCGTGGTGGATTTTCCTGCGCCGTTTGGTCCTAAAAATCCATAAATTTTTCCTGGTTCCACAGTCAATGTCAGATCATTCACTGCAATATGGTCGCCATATTTTTTTACCAGATGGCTGATCTCGATCACAATCTTTTCCTCCTTACTTCCGGCTCGCATGAAAATCGCGAAATCCGTCTGTTTTCACGAATTTCGCAACTGTCGGTTTTCGATAGTATTATCTTATCGAAAAAATGTGTTTTCTTTTGGAAAAAAATGTGATAACTTTGTGAAACGACGATTTTTTCTCTTCTTAAATACCTGTTATTTAGACATATATATTGTATTTCTTCAGATCCTCTTTCACCTGCCCGATCGTCTCAAAGCAGATTCCGTGGATTCCGGCTTTTTCGGCTCCCTCGATATTTTCCATCCGGTCATCGATAAATACACACTCATCCGCTGTGAGCTGATATTTTTTTAATAATGTCTCATAGATTTCCACATCCGGTTTGACCTGTCTCACACTGTAAGAAAAGATATCGCCGTCTGTCAACAGTAAGAAATCCAGCGCATTGTCCTTCGTTCTCTGATAAGTCCAATCTCCATAGTTAGAAAGAATATACACATGCAAGCCTTCTTTTTTCATATTGGAAATCCATTCTTTCGTATAGGAAAACTGTGTGATTGCCAGTTCCAGATGATTCCAGAACAGATCGATCTCTTTTTTATATTCCGGTGCCTTCTCATAAAATGCCTGTAGGATCTGTTCATCTGACCAGACGCCACGGTCTGTCTCAAGCCAGACCGGAGTATTGACCGTAGCATCCGCAACTGCTTTCACTGTCTTATCATCAAATCCAAGTTGTTTCATTGCGTCTTCCGGCTCCCACGCCACAAGAACTTTCCCGACATCTAAAATTATATTCTTTACCATACAATCCTCCATGTTTTGTCACAAAAGGCAGGGTGCCACTGCACGCCTGCCTCAGTCTCTTTATTTATTGCGGTAAATGATATCTTCTCTTCCCGGTCCGTTAGAAACCATTGTGATCGGGTATCCGATCTGTCCTTCAATGAACTCAATGTAATTTCTGCAGTTTTCCGGAAGATCCTCGTATTTCTTAATTCCACGGATATCACATTTCCATCCCGGAAGTTTTTTGAATACCGGTTTTGCTTTCTCTAATTTTGCAGTTACAGGGAAGTCTGTGGTTACTTCTCCGTCGATATCGTATCCAACACATACCGGGATCTCATCTAAGTATCCTAATACGTCAAGTACGGTAAGCGCTACATCCGTTGTTCCCTGCAGACGGCATCCATACTTACTTGCAACACAGTCATACCATCCCATTCTTCTTGGGCGTCCGGTTGTTGCTCCAAATTCACCACCGTCTCCGCCGCGTCTTCTCAGCTCGTCAGCTTCATCTCCGAAGATCTCGCTTACAAATGCACCTGCTCCTACTGCGGAAGAGTATGCTTTACTTACTGTTACGATCTTCTTGATCTCATATGGTGGGATACCTGCTCCGATCGCACCGTATGCTGCCAAGGTGGAAGAAGAGGTTACCATTGGATAAATTCCGTGATCCGGATCTTTTAAAGTACCAAGCTGGCCTTCCAATAAGATCTTTTTGCCTTCCTTAATCGCTTTGTCTAAGAATAAAGAAACATCTCCGACATATGGAGCGACCATGTCTCTGTACTCATGCAAAGTAGCTAATAACTCTTCTTCTTTTAATAATGGTTTGTGATACATATGCTCAAGCATAATGTTCTTTGTCTCGCAGGTACGTTTTACTTTTGCCTGCAATAATTCCTCATCGAATAACTCACTTACCTGAAAACCGATCTTTGCATATTTGTCTGAATAAAATGGTGCGATACCGGACTTGGTAGAACCGAAAGAATTCTTTCCAAGACGCTCCTCTTCATACTGATCGAAAAGAACGTGGTAAGGCATAACCATCTGTGCTCTATCTGAAATCATGATTTTTGGTGCAGGCACATTGCGGTCTGTGATTGATTTGATCTCACTCATTACTTTCGGGATATCCAGTGCGACACCGTTTCCGATAATGTTGGTGATGTGGCTGTGGAATACACCGGATGGCAATGTATGTAATGCAAATTTACCATAGTTGTTTACGATGGTGTGACCTGCATTTGCTCCACCCTGAAAACGGATAACGATGTCCGCTTCATCTGCAAGCATATCTGTGATTTTTCCTTTTCCCTCGTCGCCCCAGTTAGCGCCTACTACTGCTGTAACCATTTGATTTTCCTCCTGCATAAAAAAAGTGATGGTCTGTAAAAACCATCACGCTTTCCTGTTTTTACTTTATGATTATACACGAATATATGTCATAAGTAAAATTAATATTCATTATATTTGATATAATTGTTTATTATATCATGAAGCAAAGCTTCATGATCGACATTCGCCGTTCGCCGAATGCATAAATGCATTCTTCTCACTTGCGCTCATTATATCATGATATTCCATATGCTATCAGACACGATTGGTTTCAGAAACATGGAAATCAAAAGCGTAACTGCCAGAATCAGGACAGGTTCATATCGTACCAAAATTCCTTTCGAATCCACTGATTTTAAAGAGAACGGAAAAGAAAATCTTCTGCTTATTTCATATCCCAGCACGGTTCCTGCCGTATTGGTGATCAGATCATCAATATCCGTAAGCCGGAATGTAAATATCTGTAATAGTTCAATCCCCAGTGATACAGCGAGTCCCATGAAAAACATAGTTTTGAAAGACCGGAAATTCTTCCAGACCGCAGGTACAAAAAATCCCATCGGTATAAATAAAATGATATTCAAAATCGTATTTTTCATATATGCAAACGGACTATTTACAATGTCTGCAAACGGTATCAGATTCAGACCAAAATCCATCTGAAATATCCCAACCGCAGGGACACCCACAACCGAAAACAGAGCAATCGCATAAAATGCAAATATCAGTTTTACACAAAATGGTTTAAATTCCCATTTCCTGTAGATTGTACACTGCAAAATAGCCAAAGCAGGAATCACAAAAATAGCAGACGAGACACAGTCTATCCCGATCGATAATAAACGCATCATTTACGTTTCCCCCTAAATATCCTGATCCTGCATATAAATTTATCATATTCCTGCCCGCAATCCCATTGATATTCTATTAAGATTGATGAAGAATTGATGAACTTTTTCTGACATTTTTTCACTACGGAACAAGCAGAAAATCATATAATTTTTCTGCCGCTGCCGACATCGGCGCACGCTCGTTTGAGACAATGCAAAACTCACGTTCCGGTATCGCCCTGTCAAATTTCAATACGAATAATTCCCCATTTTCAATGTATTTTTCTGCGAAATCCGACACGACACTGGCAACACCGAGGTTGCGCACTGCAAACTGGATGAGCATATCACTTGTCGCAAGTTCAAATTCCGGTCGGACAAATGTGCCGCGCTCTGCCAGATAATCCTCCACATATTTTCTTGTGGAAGTACTGCCCTCTAAGCACATGACCGGAAGATTTTCAAGCTCTTTATAGCTTAATTTTCCGCCTTTTAAATACTCAAACTTTTTTCCCGCCACAAAGACATCCTGAATTTTGCGGACAGGTGTCATTTTAAAATCATATTTATTGTTCACCGGGGTACTGATAATTCCAAAATCAATTTTTCCGTCCTGTAAATGTTTCAACGTCTCCGGTGTCGGGGCATTCGTCACGGTCACCTTGATCTGTGGAAATGCATCATGGAACGCTTCTAAATAAGGAAGCAGATAAAACTGCAATGTCATGTCACTAGCCCCCACACAGATTTCTCCGGCATCTAAGTTTAACATCTCCGAGAGTTTTTTCTCCCCGGTAAGGATTGTCTCATATCCTTTTCTCACATATTCTGCAAGCAGTCCGCCTTCTTTTGTCAAGCGCACGCCTTTGGATGTCCGCACAAAGAGAGCACAGGAAAGATCACTTTCTAAATGCTTGACTGCCTGGCTGACTGCCGGCTGTGAGATGGAAAGTGCCTCTGCTGCGAGGGAGATACTGTTGTATTTGGATACATAATAAAAAATTTTGTAGTATTCGAGGTTTGTCTGCATTATTTTACTCCGTGATTTTACTGTGACTTGCAAATAATTGCTTTCTTATTATAACAGTTTCCCACGAAAAAATCTTTTCTTTTGCGAAAACAAAAAATTTATATTTTTTCGCAAAAATAAACATTGTCTTTTTGCGGTCCATGCCTTATACTAAGTTGCTGAAACGTAAAGAATATGCGTGTTGAGGCTAAAAAACACGGACAGATTTTTAACTATTTTATAAATCAAGGAGTACAGATTATGACAAAAGACATGACAATGGGAAGCCCGCTCAGAATGATCTTACTTTTTTCCGTTCCGGTTTTACTGGGAAATATTTTTCAGCAGTTTTATAACATGGTGGATACGATCATTGTCGGGCAGTATCTTGGTGAGGATGCTCTGGCTGCGGTAGGCTCTACCGGATGTCTGATGTTCCTTGTATTAGGATTTGCAAATGGTATTGCGCAGGGATTTGGCGTTATGGTCTCCCACGCCTTCGGTGCAAAAGATTTCAAGCTGTTAAAGCATTATGTCGCACTCTCCCTGATACTGACTGCCATTGTATCGTTACTTCTGACTATCCCTACGGTGGCAGCTTCCAGACAGTTTCTTATTTTAATGAAAACACCGGACAATATCTTAGGACTCGCAGACTCTTATATTAAAGTCATTTTCGCAGGTATCCTGCTCACGATGTCCTACAACGTTGCCGCCGGTATTTTAAGAGGGATCGGCGACAGCAAAACACCGCTGTATTTCCTGATTCTCTCTTCCTTTTTAAATATTGTGCTCGACCTGTTTTTGATCGTCGTCGTAAAACTCGGAACCGCAGGCGCTGCCTATGCAACGATCATTGCGCAGGGTGTCTCCGCACTGCTTTGCTTTATTTATATGTTCCGCAAATTCGACATTTTAAAAACCAGCCGGGAAGATTACTATCTCGACGGATACGGTGTGTTCAATATGCTTTCCATCGGTATTCCGATGGCGCTCAACTATTCCATCACCGCTATCGGAACCATGATCCTGCAGGGTGCAGTCAATATTTTCGGTTCCAGTGTTGTGGCTGCCTTCACTGCCGCCTCCAAAGTGGAAAACCTCTCCACCCAGACCATGCCGACACTCGGCACTGCGATTGCCACCTACTGCGGTCAGAACCTCGGCGCAGGAAAATACAAACGTATCTACGAGGGAATGCGCAAAGGATTTTTCATCTGCATTTTTATCTCGCTTGCTGCCTCTGCCATCTGCGTATTCGGCGGACGTTTTATTGTGAGCTGGTTTGTGAGCAATCCTTCTGAAGAAATTTTCGACTATGCCATGCAGTATCTGAACACCATCAGTTTCTTCATGCTGCCGCTCGCATGGATTTTCCTTTACCGGAACGCCCTGCAGGGCTTAAACCGCGGACTTGTTCCAATGTTAAGCGGTGTTGTGGAAATGGTGTGCCGTATTATCGTGATCGCCGTCACCTTAAATCCGTTCGGTTACTGGGCAGTCCGTCTGGCAAGCCCGATCACATGGCTGTTCACCGGAATCCTTCTGATCGTAACGTATTTTATCTGGGAAAAACAGAGCCGGAAAAAACATTCCGGTTCATCGGACTAAAATTTTAGTTTTCCACCCCACTTCTGAACAGTCTCCACAAGCTGTATCAGATACCGGAACACTGGCTCCGTGATGACTGCGAACACAATCATGAGCATTGCACATTTTCCTGTGACCGCCGTGATCGCAAACAGTTCACTGAAAAACAGCATACAAAATAACCAGCCGATGACCATCGCTGCGATCAGGATCGCATGCGGTGTTGTCATCGGTTTTGCTATATGATAAAGGATCATGAAGCCGACAACTGCGATCAGGATCGTGCACGACGTGGAAACGCACTCTTTTTCCACTCCGAACTCCCTGCAGAAAATCACCAGACCGCTCACCACGATAAAATCTGTAATCCCAGCCGGAAGCGCCTGGATCAGGACATTGGTAAGAAAATGCCCATGGATCTGATTCCGGTTCTGCTCCAGCGCCAGAAAAAAAGACGGAATCCCGATCGTAAAAACACTGATGAGCGACACCTGCGATGGCTCCAGCGGATAATCAATCAGAAACAGCATGGAAAATACGGCTAAGAGCATGGAGAAAATGTTCTTGACCAGATAAAGGCTGGCAGTGCGCCCGATGTTGTTCACCACCCGCCGCCCTTCCATGACAACCGCCGGCATTTTATTGAAATCGTTATCGAGCAGCACAAGCTGTGCCACATGCGAAGCCGCCTCACTGCCTGATGCCATCGCAATGCTGCAGTCTGCATCTTTTAACGCAAGAATATCGTTCACGCCGTCTCCGGTCATTGCCACGGTCTTTCCCTGCTCTTTTAATGCCTGCACCAGAAGACGTTTCTGCTCCGGTGTCACCCTGCCGAACACCGTGTATTTTTTTGCTGCCTTCCGCACTGCCTCCGCTGTTTTCAACGTTGCTGCGTCCACCTGTTTTTCCGCATGGCGGATTCCCGCTTTCTTTGCAATCTCCGATACCGTGACCGGATTGTCCCCGGAGATCACTTTCACTTCCACTCCCCGCTTGGAAAAGTAACGGAATGTATCCATTGCCCCCTCCCGGATTGCATTGTTGAGCAGGATAAATGCAATGGGAGTTGCATTTTCTGTCAGTTCTTTTCCATCCAGATTCCCATCATACTCTGCAAATACAAGCACACGATATCCCTTTTCCAGAAATACTTCGATTGTTCCCTGAACAGCCGCATAATCCTGCCGCAGCACAAATTCCGGTGCGCCGACCACATAAGCTTTTCCTGCCAGAACCACTCCGCTGTATTTTGTGGCAGACGAAAACGGGACGATTTTTTCTGCACTGTTTTCCATCGGCTCCGTAAAATACTGCTGCAATGCCTCCATCGTTGCATTGTCGCACGGCAGGGCACGCACACAGTCAGAGATCGTTTTTGCAACTTTATTTTTCTCCTCTTCGGCTGCAAGGTTCTGGTCTTTTGCAAGGATAAACTGTGCCACTTCCATTTCCGGCACGGTAATGGTTCCGGTCTTATCCACGCACAGCACATTTACCCGCGCCAGTGTCTCGATACATTTCATGTCATGGATCAGTACCTTTTGTTTTCCAAGCCTCATCACCGACACCACCATCGCCACACTTGCAAGAAGGTACAGACCTTCCGGGATCATTCCGAGAATGGCCGCCACCATGCCCGTCACACTATCTTTCATCGTCGCCCCGGAAAAAAAATATTGCTGTAAAAACAGGATCGCCCCGATTGGCAAGATGATCACGCCCACAGTCTGCACTAGGCGGTTCAACGCCCGGATCATCTCCGACTGCTCGCCCTCTTTTGTCTGCGTCGCCTGCAGCATCAGTCCTGAAATATAAGAATCTTTTCCCACTTTTTCCAGTTTTGCCATGCACTCTCCCGATATCACAAAACTCCCCGAGAAAAGCGGATCTCCCTCTTTTTTTATAATCTCATCGGCCTCCCCTGTGATCAAAGCCTCATTGACCGTGATATTGCCGGATAACACCAGTGCGTCCGCCGGGATCTGTCCACCCGCCGAAAGTGTTATCACATCATCCTGCACCAGTTCATCCGCCAAAACCTCCTGCTCACTTCCATCCCGCCGGACCGTGATTTTCGGTGTGTTTAATATTGTAAGATCATCCAGGATTTTTTTGGAACGCAGCTCCTGGATGATTCCGATCAACATATTTGCAATAATTATAGGTAAAAAAGTAAGATCCCGAAAGGACCCCACCACGATCAGAAGAATCGTAATGATCAAAAAAATAAGATTATAATAAGTTACAACATTTGAGCGGATGATCTGTGCCACTGTCTTTGTGGAAGAATCTACGCTTTCATTCGACAACCCTGCCTTTTTCCGAAATTCCACTTCAGCAGTGGACAGTCCACTCATATTCTGGCACATTCTGCATCTCTCCATCTCACTTTATGATGCTTTAGTATGCCCTGTTTTTTATTAAACTATTTGAACAATCGCTAATTGTTCTTTATTTTGCTTTTAATGCCCAGACAGCTTTGATCTGGCTTCTGATTTTTCCATAGTCCCATTTCTGACCACTGCGGTATAAAGAAAACGGATCGTTAATGGAAAATCCTTCATCATCATAATCATAGAGCAGGATAAAATGTCCCCCTGTAGTGAAATCTCCCTGCCGCACGGAGCAGATCACGATGTCTCCCTGATCTAAGTGCTGTTTGATCTCAATCTGGCTGATATTGATCTGCTCGGAGCGGACACCATAAGCTGCCGCCCCTTCTGTCATAAGCGACCACATCGTTCCTGTGCCGGACATATAGTAACCTTCCTGCATGGCAAATTTTGCGATTGCAGCCGGAGTTGCCTCCTCGTTTCCAGTCAGCGCAACTACTGCCATCGCCAGTGTTGTCGGACCGCATCCGCTGATCGCGACATTGCTGTCATCCCCATATGCAAGGCAGCCCCAGCGTTTATCCCACTGTAAAAAGAGCGGATATTCTTCCTGTAACTCTTTCTCTGTCAGTTCTACTTTATCATAATCCCTTGTATTCCCTTTGTAATCAGCTACAAATGCGATCATTTCCGGATTATTTGCCAGATTGATCAGTAATTTTTCCGGATATTTCTCTGCATTTTCCACGATCTGTGCGTAGCGTTCATCTGACGCTTCCATCTGTTCTAACTGTCTGATTGCCTGATTTAAGGAATAATCTACCGGTTTTGATAACACAACCTGTGGAATCTCCGCAAACGGATCATTCGTTTCTTCGCTGTCTGCCGGTTCTTCGACAGTTTCTGTAGCAGACTGTTCCTCTTTTTCCGTTCCATCTGCTGTTGTTCCATTATCTACGTTATTTGTAATTTGATTTTCTTTTTTCTCTTCACCGGAGTTATCCTGCGCTGATGCCAGCACTTCTTCTGTTTTTCCAAGTTTGATCTCAGGAAAATATCTTCCACAGACACATCCCAGTAAAAAAGATGTCAAAAGCATTACACTCAAAACGATTTTTCTTTTCCGTACAAGCTTTTTCTGTCTCAGTCTTCTTTCGTCTAATTCTGTCTGATTCTGTATCTGGCGCTGATTCTGCTCCTTCATCTATCGGTAACCTCTCTCGTATTTCTTTCTTGCGTAGCGTGTTCTATTATATACATAAACCCTGCAATTTTGCTACCCTCTTCATAAAATATTAATAAAACTTTGGGTTTTCTTTGGAATACTTACAGAAAAAAACAGGTGCCAAATGTGTGATTCATTCAGCACCTGCTCTACTCTGTCTGTTTTTATTTGTTGCTGAGATATTCGTGAATACCCTTAGCTGCTGCTTTACCGGCACCCATCGCAAGGATAACAGTTGCTGCACCTGTCACAGCGTCACCACCGGCATAAACACCTTCTTTGGAAGTTGCACCGGTCTCTTCTTCCGCAATAATGCATTTTCTGCGGTTGATATCAAGACCTTTTGTAGTGGATGAGATCAGAGGGTTTGGAGAAGTACCAAGTGACATGATCACAGTATCTGCCTCGATCTCATATTCAGAGCCCGGAATCTCAACCGGACTTCTTCTTCCGGAAGCATCCGGTTCGCCAAGTTCCATTTTGATCACTTTTGCACCCTTTACACAACCGTTTTCATCCACTAATAATTCGGTTGGATTCTGGAGAAGATCAAAGATGATACCCTCCTCTTTTGCGTGGTGTACTTCCTCTTTACGTGCCGGAAGTTCTTCCTCACCACGACGATATACGATATGTACCTCTGCGCCAAGTCTTCTTGCTGTTCTTGCAGCGTCCATTGCCACGTTACCACCGCCGACTACAATAACTTTCTTACCAGCTTTGATCGGTGTATCGTAATTGTCTAAGAACGCTTTCATAAGGTTATTTCTTGTTAAGAACTCATTGGCTGAGAATACACCCATTGCCTGCTCACCAGGAATACCCATAAATCTTGGAAGTCCTGCACCGGAACCAATGAAAACTGCCTCAAAGCCCTCGTTGTCCATCAACTCATCAATTGTAACGGATTTACCGATGACAACGTTGGTCTCAATCTTAACCCCTAATGCTTTCACGTTTTCCACTTCAGCGGCAACCACTTTCTGCTTTGGAAGACGGAATTCAGGGATACCATAAACTAACACACCACCTGCCTGATGTAATGCTTCGAAAATCGTCACATCATAACCAAGCTTTGCAAGATCTCCTGCACAGGTAAGACCTGCCGGGCCTGAGCCGATCACTGCTACTTTATGTCCATTTAACTTTTCTGCCTTTTTCGGTTTAATGCCATGTTCTCTTGCCCAGTCCGCAACAAAACGCTCTAATTTACCGATCGCTACAGGCTCTCCTTTGATTCCACGGATACATTTTCCCTCACACTGTGTCTCCTGTGGACATACACGGCCACAGACTGCCGGAAGTGCGGAAGACTCACTGATCACATGATAAGCAGCCTCAAAATTACCTTCTTTTACTTCTGCGATAAATCCCGGAATATTGATAGATACCGGACATCCTTTCATACACTGTGCATTTTTACAGTTTAAGCAACGGGCAGCTTCTGCCATTGCTTCTTCTTCATTATATCCCAAACATACTTCTTCAAAGTTCGCTGCACGAACGGCTGGCTCCTGCTCACGAACCGGAACTCTAGTTAATACGTCCATTTTTTCCTCCTGATTCTATGTAACTGACCAGACAGCTTTCTCTCTGATCTGCAAAATTTCTGATTTTTAACTGTTACAATTGCCGCATCCACCGTGATGTGTTGCACCTTCCTGTAATTTCAGCATGGCTCTTCCCTCTTCGGTCTTGTACTGAGCCTGTCTTCTCATCGCCTGATCAAAATCAACCAGATGTCCGTCGAACTCCGGTCCGTCTACACATGCAAATTTCACTTCATCGCCGACAACCAGACGACATGCACCACACATTCCGGTTCCGTCTACCATGATCGGATTCATGGAAACAACGGTTGGAATCCCTAATTCTTTTGTCAGTTTGCAGACAAATTTCATCATGATCATTGGTCCGATTGCCACACAGTGGTCATAACGGTTACCATTATCCCAGAGTTCCTGCAGCTGTGCAGTACCGGTTCCCTTGAAACCGTACGAGCCATCATCCATTGTCACATAAAGATTTGTGGCAACTTTTTTCATCTCATCCTCTAAGATCAGTAAATCTTTGTTACGGGAACCCATGATAACATCACAGTCAACGCCGTGCTCATGCAGCCATTTTACCTGAGGATAAACCGGAGCTGTACCAACACCACCTGCAACAAATAAAATTTTCTTTTTCTTTAATTCTTCAATATCTTCATGGATCAGATCAGATGGACATCCCAAAGGTCCAACAAAATCTTCAAAAGCATCCCCTTCCTGTAAGCTTACCATACGCTCTGTGGAAGCTCCTACGGTCTGGAATACGATCGTGATCGTTCCCTCTTCCCTGTCGTAATCACAAATGGTAAGTGGAATACGTTCACCTTCCTCATCAATTTTTACAATCACAAACTGTCCCGGTTCGCAATACTGCGCAACACGAGGAGCCTTGACATCCATAAGATAGATCTTGTCTGCCAGTTTTTCTCTTCTAACGATTGGATACATGTTTTTCCTCCTTGTATATACTCACTGCCTTTTTCATCTCTGTAATCGTTTTCCTTAATCACGAATCTCCTATGAAAATATACATTTTTTTAGCATTACTTTATATAATAAAGGAAAAGCCGTTAGATTTCAACGGCTTTTCCCTTGTTTTATTGCTTTTTCATATAATTGAAACATACTAATTATTTATAGCTTCTATTCTTACTACACCACTATTATGCCTCCACTTTGGAAAACAGAATTCTGTCATTATCCAATGCCTTTCCGGCACGGACTGCAAACTGCTCTAACAGATCATCCACTGACATCTTTTCCCGTTCTTCCCCGGAAACATCCAGCACAATATTTCCCGAATCCATCATGAGGGTACGGTTTCCAAGTTCAAGCGCCTGATGCATGTTGTGCGTGACCATAAGGCAGGTGATGTTCTGCTCTGACACTATCTTTTTTGTGAGGTTCAGTACTTTCTCTGCGGTGGCAGGGTCTAAAGCTGCGGTATGCTCATCCAGCAGCAAAATCTTAGGAGTCACCATCGTTGCCATCAAAAGTGTGAGTGCCTGACGCTGTCCACCGGACAAAAGTCCGACCGGCTGCTTCATACGGTCTTCTAACCCCATGTCAAGCAGTGCGAGCTGCTCTCTGAATTTTTTCTTGTCCGCTGCCTTGATCCGGCTGAAATAGGCATTCTTTGAAGTAGTCGTGCGCAGGTAGGCAAGCGCCATATTCTCCTCGATCGTCATATGTGGTGCGGTTCCCTTCAATGGATCCTGAAACAAATGACCAATCACTTTACTGCGGACATGCTCTTTCTGATAGGTAATGTCCTCACCATCCAGCATGATCAGTCCTTTGTCTGCAAAAAAGGCTCCTGTTATCGCATTAAACAGCGTTGATTTTCCGGCTCCGTTGCTTCCTACGATCGTTGCAAAATCCCCCTGCTTTAAGGTGAGATTCAGATTTTTTAATGCACATTTTTCATTGACAGTTCCCGGATTAAAAGTTTTGCTGACATCGCGCATCACAAGCATTGCGTTCTTCTCTGCCATTATCTTTCTCCTCCTTCGCTGTCATTTTTCATAATCTCCTGAACGTATATCTGGTTCTGAGCCTTTGCGGCACGCTTCTGCCGGTAAAAATTCATCTGCTTTTTCAGATATGGGAATGCGATCGCCACGGCTACAATGATTGCAGAAACAAGTTTTAAACACTCTGCCGGTACATTTAATCTCAGGGCAACTGCCACGATAAAACGATACAGGCAGCTTCCTAAAATAACGCCGGTCACACGCTGTAACATACCGCCTTTTCCAATGATAGATTCCCCAATGATCAGGCTGGCGAGTGCGATTGTTACCATTCCGGTTCCAAGATTGATATCACAGGATTTCTGATACTGCGCAAGCAGTCCGCCGGAGAGACCGGTCAGGGCATTGGCAACACAAAGTCCGATCGTGATCATGGCACTTGTATTAATGCTGGAAGCTCTTACCATATCCGGATTATCTCCGGTTGCGCGGATGGAAAGTCCAAGCCTTGTATTTAAAAAGAAAGAGATCAGCACTCCTACAATGATAACGATCAGTGCAGCCACGATCAGTTTATACCACGTTCCACCGATTGCTGTTTTTGCCCAGGTAAAAACGGATTCACAGTTGAATAAGTTCATGTTGGAAGCGAATCCCATTACTGCAATATTAATTGTATACAATCCGGTATTTACGATGATTCCCGCCAAAATGGACTGAATCCCCATTTTTGTCTGTAAGAAAGCGGTCACAAAACCGGAGCAGACACCAGCTGCCATCGCTGCAAATAATCCTAATATCGGATGACCTGCAAGTGTCACCGATGCACAGACGGCACATCCCAATGTAAAACATCCATCGGTCGAAAGATCCGCAATGTTTAAAATACTGAAGGATATAAATAATGCCAGTGCGACCAGTGCATAGATAAAACCAAGTTCTAATGCACTCTGTACAATTGATAATGTAATAATGGAACCCATACCTTAATTAAACTCCTCTGCTGTTACTGTCTCGATCAATTCGGAACACATATCTTTAAAGATAGAATAATCGATTCCGACTTTTTCTGCAATCTCTGTATTTACGGTTACGATACCGCTGTCTAATGTTTCTACCGGTGTTGTGGCCGGATCTGCTCCGTTTGCAAGAATGTCTGCAACCATGTCTGCTGTCTTTGTTCCGAGTGTCTCATAGTTGACGCCGTATCCTAAGAATGCTCCGTTTAAAGCAAAGGAATCTGCACTTGTGTAGTGAGGGATACCTGCGTCTGCAAATTTTTCAAAAATCGCAAGTTCTGCTGTCATAACAGTGTTGTCCTGTGGTGTAAAAATAGCGTCTACTTTTTCTGCTACCAGGGAATCTGCTGCTGCCTGGATCTCACCGGTTGTTGTACCTGTTTTTTCTACATAGGAAATCCCATGTTCATCGCAGTAATCTTTTGCCGCCTGAATAGCACTTGCGGAAGAATCCTGGCTCTTATCATACAGCAATCCGATTTTTGCTGCATCCGGATCCGCTGCCAAAATGAAATCCATGATCTGTGCCACATCAATTGCATCGGATGTTCCTGTAATATTGGCACCCGGAGCATCTGCACTTGCTACAAGTCCTGCTCCGACCGGATCTGATACTGCGGAAAATACAACCGGGATCTGATTATCTTCCGTTGCGTTCTGCATGATCATTGCTGCCGGCGTTGCGATCGGAATGATCACATCGACGCCCTCTGCCACAAGATCTGCTGCGATCTGATTTAAGGTAGAGGAATCTGCCTGACCATTATAGGTGTAATCTGCATAATCAAATGTCACACCAAGTTCTGCTCCTTTTGCATCCAGCTCTGCTTCAATTGCTTTCTCGATCTGGTTTAAGGATGCATCATCTACATACTGTACGATCCCAACTTTGTACACGGTTTTGTCTGCAGTATTCTGTGCAGTGTCGGTTGCGTCTGCACTGTTCTCTGTTGTGTTCGTGCTGTTTCCTGCATTGGATGTGTCTGTGCTGTTTCCACATCCACCGATCATTGTTGCTGCCATTGCCATTGTCAATACTGCTGCCATCATTTTTCTCTTCATCATTTTTTCCTCCAAATTTTAAGAATGTTTTTGAAAGAAATCCGTTTTGAAAGTTATAAGAATCATGTATTGCGGTTTTGTTTGCAAGTATAAAAAGAATCTCGCCTGCGAGATTCTCCGCCTGCGGCGGGTCGCAATATGCGACATGTTTCTTATCCGCCGCAGTGCGATCCTCACGGAGTGTTTTTTATGTAATGGAAACGAAGTTTCCTATTACATAAAAAACCGTCTCAAGCTGTTGCTTGAGACGGTAATAAAATCTTATTATCGCGGTACCACTCATCTTGACCATCCGGTCCACTCTCTCATGTACTATCATACACGCCTGATTGATAACGGGTTCGGTTCCCGGTGACTCCTACTGCTGATACATGGCTCTGTATGCTTCATGTATGTTGTTCAGGTCACCCTCGAAAGTCCATTCAGTAAAATGATCCATACTGCAATCCCACCACCTGCAGCTCTCTGTAATATCAACAGATTACTTACTACTCTTTCTCAACGGTTTTTCTTTATGGTGTTACTTTAATACATTAACGTATCTTTGTCAACACCTTTTTTATGTTTATGAAAAGTATACAAGTTCATCTTCCGGTTTTTCTGCCGGTGTCACTGAGATTGGATAAAGAACAGGTCCTTTTCCCTTGTACTCTTTTGCAAATTCCACATGCACTTCTGCTGTGATATTGATCCAGGATTTGTGAGGTATTTCATCTTCCCTGTCGTATTTCGTTTTGAAACCGATAAAGGTAACATCCTCCACACAGCAGGTCATTGCAAAACGTCCCGGAACCATAATTCCTTTTTTCAGTTTGTCCGGATTGTATACAAGTGCTAAGAAAGAAACTTTCTTACCCTCATACTTTTTCGGATTGTCCTGACAATCCATATACCAGATCGCATAATCTGCATCGGAAATTTCAATCTCATCCGCAGTAATGTCAAACGGTAACTCCTCCGGTCTCTCGTCAAGTGTTCCGTCCGCACGCTCATAGACAAGCTGTGCTTTCCGGTTTAATGCCTTGACATTTCTGCGGTATTTTCCTTTGTCTGTACTGTCATCACAGCGATTGAAGATCACGACATCTGCGGAAAAAAGCTGTTCCATGATCATTGTACGCATATTTGCAAGATACATATCGAAAGTCGTTGCATCTACCGTGGCAAGCTGCTGTACGATCATCCAGTACTTTGGAAGTTCCATATCCATGAGTGTTCCCATCTGCCAGGTTCCGTTGTACTCTAAGAATACCTGCTCCGGCTGGTACTCGGTATTTACTTTTTTCAAAAAGTCCTCTGTAAAATCTGCCTCACTGTCTACCATGACAAGTTTTACATTATTTTTTTCAAGTTCTTCATCCGTAAACTCTGCATCGCCGTCTTCACAGCAGATGACAAGGCTTTTTCCCTCTTTTGCAAAACCCTGCTCAAATAAGGTGTCTTTGATGAGGGAGGTCTTTCCACTGTCCATAAAACCGGTAAATAAATATACTGGTATTTCGTTCATATATATTCTCCCTTATTAAATTCCGAATAACTCTTCTAATCTGTGTTCGTCAATGTTGCAGCCGATCACACAAAGTCTTCCTGTATAGTCAGGCTCGCCGTCACGAAGCTCATATTCACCCGGAACCATGTCAAAATAAATCCATGTGCCATTCTCATCTTCTACCATTCCCTTGGCACGGAGGATTGTTCCGTAATCATCTGTCTCGCAGAGAGTCTTTAATACATCCTCGATCTTTTCCTTCGTGAATTTGTGAGGCGTCTCTTTTCCCCAGCTTGTAAACACTTCATCTGCATGATGGTGATGATGATGCTCATGGTCATGGCATCCGCAGGTGCAGTTTTCGTCATGTTCATGATGGTGCTCATGGTCGTGGTCGTGGTCTTCATAATCGTGATGGTGTTCATGGTCGTGGCCGTGATCATGCTCATGTTCTTCGTGATCGTGGCATCCGCAGGTGCAGTTCTCGTCATGTTCATGATGATGTTCGTGATCATGCTCATGATCGTGGTCTTCATGATCGTGGTCATGATGGTGATGTTCATGCTCATGCTCCTCTGCCTCTTCTTTGGCATGCTGCTCAGCCATCAGTTTCATCTCAAGAGAATCTGCTCCCTCGATCACTTTTAATATCTGCTCGCCTTTGATTGCATCCCATGCTGTTGTGATGATTGCAGCCTTTGGATTCAATGTCTGGATCTGTTTTACACAAAGTTCTAACTGCTCAGGTGTTGCATTCTGGCTTCTGCTCAGTACAACAACTGTAGCATATTCAATCTGATTATTAAAAAATTCACCGAATGCTTTCATCTGTTTGCTTGCTTTTAAAGCATTTACGACAGTTACGAGTCCGTTTAATTTAACGTCTTCCTCTTTCTCGATATCGATCACAGACTTCATAACATCGGATAACTTACCGACACCGGATGGCTCGATCAGAATGCGGTCCGGATGATATTTGTCAATCACTTCGTGAAGATTCTTTCCGAAATCACCTACTAATGAGCAGCAGATACAGCCGGAATTCATCTCGGTGATCTGGATTCCTGCATCTTTTAAGAAACCGCCGTCGATTCCGACTTCACCGAACTCATTCTCGATCAGAACGATCTTCTCGCCCTTAAATACCTCATCGATCATTTTTTTAATAAATGTGGTTTTTCCTGCTCCTAAGAAACCGGAAATAATATCAATTTTTGTCATAATAAATCCACTCCTTTTTATGTCTTGATAATATGCAGAATGCAGATTATCATGGTTACATTGTATTATCTTTGTCTGTCCGGATCACACTTTCTGCCCGAACATTCCTATTTTACTCGATTATTTTACAAAATGCAAATTTTGTGCAATTTTTAATAATTATTTTATACCCTGTTTATTTTTATCCATTATATCCGAAAACACTTCTGCATATCCCTGTATGTACCGAGAACCAAAAGGGTATCTTCACTGCTTAATTCCATATCCGGGCCAATCGCCATATTCATCTTTCCGTCTGTTTTGATCGCCAGAATACTGATGCTGTACTTTTTACGGATATCCAGTTCACCGATCGTTTTTCCGATCCAGCCTCCCGGCACCTCCACCTCAAAAATAGCATGTGAATCATCCACTTCGATATAATCATGGATATGATCTGCCGTATAGCGGATCGCTGCCCAGTTGGCGATCTGTTTTTCCGGATAAATGACCTCGTCTGCTCCGTTGCGAAGCAGGAACTTTGCCTGTACATCCCGCTCTGCACGCGATATGACCATTTTAGCGCCAAGTTCTTTCAAAAGAGAAGTTGTCTCCAGGGAATTCTGGAAATTGCCTCCGATCGTCACAAAACAAATATCATAATTTTTGATTCCAAGCGACTCCAGAAAATTCTCATTGGTACTGTCACCGATCTGTGCGTCTGTGACATACGGAAGAATTTCATTGACAAGATTTTCATTCTCATCCACAGCCATCACTTCATGTCCAAGCTCATTCAACTGGTATGCAACATGCTTTCCAAATCTTCCGAGTCCGATAAGCAAAATATTTTTCATTATAATTTTCTCCTTTATCCAACAGTTATTTTATCAAGCGGTCTTTTTGCCCCACTCTGGATTTTTACTGAAATTGCAGCATATATAAGTGTCAGTCCGCCAACTCTTCCAAGATACATCAAAACAACCAATATCAGATGTGATACCAGTCCAAGCTCCGTTGTGATCCCTAATGTAAGTCCTGCCGTGCCCACTGCCGATGCTGTTTCAAAAAGACAATCCGATAATGCAACATGTTCTATCTGACTGATTGCGATTCCTCCTGCAAAAAACAGGAAAAAATACAAAATAGCGATCGTTGCCGCATTTTTCACTACTGTATTATCGAATCTTCTTCCAAAAACCTCTGTTTCCGGCTCTCTTCCGAATGTTGCAAACGCATTCAGTATCAGCACTGCGATCGTTGTTGTCTTCATACCTCCTGCCGTTGATCCCGGAGATCCACCGATCAGCATCATCAAAATCATGATCGCTTTGGAAGAATCGTTCATTGCACCAAGATCTGCCGTATTAAATCCTGCTGTTCGAAGAGTTACCGACTGAAAAAAAGAAGCCAGTATTCTTTTTCCCATAGAAAATCCGGCGAAATCACTCAGAAAGAAAAAAATAGCCGGCAGTAAAATCAAAACAGCGGTGGTAACGAGGATAATCTTACTCTGCAGACGGTAACGTTTCAAGTTCCATTTGTTTGTGCAAAAATCATCCCAGGTCAGAAATCCGATGCCACCGATCACGATCAAAAGCATGATCACAATATTGATCAATGGATTGGCAATATATCCTGTCAGAGATGGAAATGTCTGTTCCGTCGTTCCAAGTATGTCAAAACCTGCATTGCAAAAAGCCGATACCGAATGGAAGACTGACATCCAGATTCCTTTCCATCCATAATCCCTGCAAAATACAGGAAGCATGAGAATGGCACCGATCAGTTCGATCAGAAAGGTTCCCTGTAGAATAAATTTCGTAAGCCGGACAATTCCACCTACTTTCGGTGCTGAAATCGCATCCTGCATCGTACTCCGCTGCATTAACGAGATCTTTCTCCCGGAAACCATTGAAAAAGATGCAACCACAGTGATGACTCCCAATCCACCGGTCTGGATCAGAAGTAAGATCACTGCCTGGCCAAACGCCGACCAGTAGCTTCCTGTATCCACGACCACAAGTCCTGTCACGCAGACAGCTGATGTCGCAGTAAATAAAGTTTTATCAAACGGTGTCACAACTCCGGCAGAAGATGAGATCGGAAGCATTAAAATAATTGCTCCAAGTAATATCACTCCTGCAAATCCAAATGCGATCATCTCAAACGATGACATTTTCTTTTTTTTACGGATAAGTTCCGGCATATCAATTCTCCTCTTTTTCTGCTGCTTTCATTTTATTTGTGGAACTGCATATTGTAAAGCTTTTCGTAAGTTCCCTTCCTGTCCATCAGTTCTTCATGTGTTCCTGATTCTTCGATACCATCCTCAGATAAAACAATGATCTTCTCTGCGTTTTTGATGGTGGAAAGCCTGTGTGCAATTACAAACGTGGTACGGTTTTTTGCAAGCTTCTCCAATGAATCCTGTACTACTTTTTCACTCTCATTGTCAAGTGCGGAGGTTGCCTCATCAAAAATAAGGATCGGTGGATTTTTAAGGAAAACCCTTGCAATGGACAATCGCTGCTTCTGTCCGCCGGAAAGCTTGATCCCGCGCTGTCCGATGTCCGTCTCATAACCGTTTGGAAGTGACATGATAAACTCATGCGCATTGGCGTTTTTTGCTGCCTCGATGACTTCCTCTCTTGTCGCATCCGGTTTTCCGTAACGGATATTGTCAAAAACAGTTCCAACAAAAAGATACACATCCTGCTGCACAATGCCGATGTGGTCGCGCAGACTCTTTAAGGTGAGATCACGCACATCTTTTCCATCGATTTTTACTGCGCCGCCCGTCACGTCATAGAAACGAGGAATGAGGGAACAGAGCGTACTTTTTCCTGCGCCGGAGGAACCGACTAATGCCATGTAAGCCCCCGCCGGAACATTTAAACTGATATGGTTCAACACTTTTTCCGTGTTTTCCTCATACTGGAATGAAACATTTTCAAAAGTAATATCTCCCTTTACATCCTTAAGTTCCACTGCATCTTTTTTGTCCTCGATATCCGGATGAACGGCGAGGATCTCCTGAAAACGCTCAAATCCGGTATAACCATTCTGAAACTGCTCTGTGAAATCAATGAGGGTGCGGACCGGATCCGTAAACACACTGATATAGAGCATAAATGTGACAAGGTCGCTGACGTCCACACTGCCTTTTGCGATCAGCACCGTACCTGTCAGGATCACACTGACCTGAATGAGTGTCGTAAACGCTCCAAGCCCTGCCTGATAACTTCCCATGTAAAAATAGCTGTTTTTCTTGGCTGCAAGGAAACCGTCATTGCCTTGTTTAAACTTGCGGTTTTCAATCGCTTCGTTGGCAAAAGATTTTACCACCCGGATACCGGATAAGTTATCCTCGATCTGCGCATTGATGTCCGCAATTTTTACACGGTTCTGTTTGAATGCGAGACGCATTTTTTTATTCAGGACAAATGCATAGAGCAGCATGAACGGCAGAATTGCAAAAGCCGCAACTGCAAGCATCGGGCTGATGTTCACAAGAATGATCAGCGCTCCGGCAATTTTGATCACGGACAGAATGATGTTCTCAGGTCCATGATGCATCAGTTCGCTGATATCAAAAAGATCGGTTGTGATACGGCTCATCAGCTGTCCGACTTTCTGGTCATCATAAAAGGAAAAGGACAGTTTCTGATAATGTGCGAAAATTTCCGCACGCATGTCATACTCGATTTTCGCTCCCATCACATGTCCGTAATTACAAATGTAGAATTTACTGTAACAGTCAACCGCCACCAGCGCAAACAGTCCAATGGCAATGTATGCTGCCTGATGCAAAATCTCTGCCGGCTCACGGTACACAAGATTGTAGGTCACATACCGCACGACCAGCGGAATGATCAGGGCAACCGCCGCAGAGAGCGTTGCAAAAAACATGTCTGTCCAGAACACACGCATGTAAGGTTTATAATAGGTGAGCATTTTTTTCATGGTTCCACTTTTTTTCATAAATTCCGGTTCTCCTCTGCATAAGATAAGACTGATACATTCTTTTATGCATCAGTCTCATTCAAATTCATATGATATTATTTTAGACGTAAAGCTGAAATTGTCAAGCTTTTCCCCTACGCCGGATATGCTGCTTATTTTCTCTTTTCAAACCCATACACCCATTTTCCACGCAAAAATAAAGCAAGGAAAATGACCGAACTAATACTCCAGGTCAATGGATACGCCCAGAAGATCACGCGGATGTCCGGGATAAAATGAACCGTAACCGTGATATAGCTTACACGGAACAGACACCATACACACAGCATGACGATCATCGGAACCGATGCATTTCCCGAACCACGAAGCACCGCAGCGATGCAGTGGGAAAAAGCCAGCAGAAAATAGAACAACGCAATGGTTCTCGACTGCATAACTCCATAATGTACTACATCCGGTTCACTGTTAAAGGCTGCAATAAGCACCGGTGCGGCTGTATAAATCACAACTCCGATCAATTCTGCAATGATAATCGAACAGAGAACGCCAAACCTCGCTCCTTTTTTTGCACGGTCATACTGCTTTGCACCCAGGTTCTGGCTGACAAAAGTGGTCAGCGCCATCGTAAAACAGGTCACCGGCAGAAACGCAAATCCTTCGATTTTGGAATAAGATCCACATCCTGCCATCGCCATTTTTCCAAATGCATTGATATTTGTCTGCACAAAAACATTCGCAATGGCGATCACAGAATTCTGAAAACCGGACGGCACACCATTTTGTATGATCTGCCACAGCATCTGGCTGTCAAAACGTATTTTATTTAACTGAAGCCTATATTCTTCTTTTGCTCTCAGAAGATGGATCAGACATAAGAATGCACTTATAAATTGGGAAATCGCTGTTGCCAAAGCGGCTGCACCGACTCCCATCCCCAATCCTGAAATAAAGAAAATATCCAGCACCACATTGATACAGGAAGAAATGATCAGATAAATCAGCGGATGTCTGCTGTCGCCAACCGACTGCAAAATTCCGACAAAAATATTGTACATGATCACTCCGATAGAGCCTGCAAAATAAGTGCGGAAATAGGTGATAGATTCCGGAAGCACTTCTGCGGGTGTTCCCATCAGCACCAGAATCTTCGGTGCTAAAAGCATGCCGATCACTGTCAATGCAATTCCTGCTGCAATTCCAAACGCAACCGTTGTGTGGATTGCTTTCTCCAGATTTGCCCTGTCTTTCGCTCCATAATATCTGGCAATTACAACACCTGCACCCATTGCAATGCCATTGATAAATCCAACCATCAGAAAGATCAGATTCCCGGATGAGCTGACTGCCGCCAACGCATTGCTGCCGAGATAATTTCCTACGATCAGTGAATCTGCCGTGTTATACAATTGCTGAAACAAATTTCCAAGAAACAGTGGAATCGCAAATAAAATAATTTTTCTGGAAATGCTTCCCTCTGTCATTCTTGTTTTATCTTCTGCTCTCATCATTACTTCCTCGTATCTTTTTTCTGCTCTGCGCTCTGACTCTAATAATAGGTACTATCTATAGTATAGTTTTTATTCGTGTAAAATCAACAAGTTTTGAGGATTATAAGAGATTTCGATTGAACAAAATCTTGAGTTACATAACTAATGCTGCTCCATATAATCAATAAATTCCGGTGTCTTAGACCAGTACTTAATCCCCCAATTTTCAAAATTCCATTCATCCATGTAATTGTTACATTCATAGTCAATATACTCTTTTAATATTCTTTCATTTGCTACATCAATGTCTAACATTCTTGGAATTCTGATTCCTGTCTGCAACAGTCTGTTATAATCATTTTGTTCTGCTTCGATTTTATTGCCAAATGAGTAATATTCACATGGCTCATGGTGTATCTGTTTTAACACATAAAATTTACCTTCCCGTTCTGCCAAATAGGAATAACCACCTTTTCCATGTCCTAATAACTTCACAATTTTATATTCTTTCTGATTAACATTCATAACATCCTGCATTATCGTCCCCCCTGTTTATTCGGCAAAGTATATTCCTTGAATCCGACCACTAACGTAGCGTCAGGCTTTTGCATTGCAATTAACATTGTGTTGTTAAAGCTGTAATTATGAAATTTTGACATGGTATTCAGATAAATCTTGTACTTCTCGCTTTCAAAAAGTTCCTTGATACCCTACTCCAACTTCTCCGTTATTTCCTGTACTTTCTGTTTTTCTGTTTTAGCGTCTGCCATTGTTTTTGTTTCTTAATTGTCTGTTTCTATGCTATTAAATTTCTCCCTTTTCGGAAAAGTGTTTCTGATATTACTTAACCCAAACTATCCTGTTATTTATACATTTTAAGAAGTTAATGCAATTTGAGCTATTGATTTGCTTGGATATGATAAAGATTAGTTTTGCTGACTGGATTGAAATTGAGTTTAGGTTTAAAACATAATAAAAGCTATCCAATCTTTTTGACCGGGTAGCCTTTGTCAAATTTATTCTGCTGGAACTTCTGTGGCTGTGAGTGATATATACTCTGAAAAAATGGCATTTACCACAGCTTTCCTTTCGTCATCCAGTGATAAATAGTTCTGATTTACATTATCGTTGAATGTACCACAATCGGAATGATATTTGTATGTTTCTTCGTTGATTGTAATTTCAATGTTGCTTAAACAATCAGTTGTACCTTCTGTATTCCATGCATCACCACATAATATATTAGATATAGTTCTGATATCCTCATTTTCAGTGATGTTCGCATTTTCTCCTGTGAAAACATTATGAATACTTACTACTGCAACTGGGTCTATCATAAGTTCACTACTGGCCAGGACTTTTTCTGTTGCAAAAACCCACCATTTTTCATTCATATTAATCTCGATTATGCCTTCTTGTGAACCATATTGATATCCATAGCCCGTACCAAAGTTAGATTGATTGTCTTTTGTTGGCTTTTCACTTCCGTCTACTTCTGACGTAATCTCTCCATCCATAACACCACAACGGGCTTCTACTGTACTTTCATGACCTGTGTCAATATATAACTCGCCATTTACCATGACCATAGGAATTAAATCCCATTGTTCTGCTTCTTTGACAACTTTGATACCGTAAACCTCTGTTATCTGTGCTGGATAACTTTCTGCAATTTCTCCGTTATATGCTATTTCAATAATGTCACCAACATTTGGTTGTGGAGCAGTACCTATGTTTTTCATTGGTACTGTAATCAGATCTGCATTGTTTAATTCTTGACTACCCTCTACTGGTTCTACTAAAAAATAATTATCACGAATTTCAAGAATGGTTGCTTCAAAAATAGTGTTATTTTCTTCACCTATTCCACTTGGTCTGAGCCATTGACCTGTTTCTTCATCTTTCACTAAAATCAACTCGTAACCTCCCTCCGGTCTGTTAAAATAAATTTCTGTATCATCCGAAGTAAGCTCTAATTGGAAGCTATGCTCTGCTCCAATCGGACTGTTTATTCCACCAAATGTCGAAAAAAATGTAAGATAATGTGGTTTTACTCCACTTCCATTGTCTTTAAATCCTCTGATATATCCTGAAGATGTTGGAATTCCTACATCAAGCGTGATCTCCGTTCCATCCTCTGATACAGAGTAATCAACTAATACGACATCCATTCTTTTTTGAAAACCTGTGCCAATAAAGAATAGAGCTACTAATACAGCTAAAATTACAATTACTGCAATTATTCTTTTTTTCATAATCAAACACCTCCATTGATTTGGTGAAATTTCAAACAAATTCGTTTTTAAATTAACCTTAATGTAGATTTATACATCAAAAATGCAGAATTATACATGTTTTTCATTCAGACACACAATTTCGAAAAGGGAGTTAAATTTTTATTGAACCGATAGCCGACTCCCCAAACAGTCTGTATATAGGTTGGCTTGCTTGGGTTATCCTCTATCTTCTCCCGAATATTACGGATATGGCTCATGACGATGTTGTAATCACCGGAATATGATTCCTTCCACACAATGTCATAAATCCGTTCCTTGCTGAACACTATTCCCGGATGCTTTGCAAGAAGCTTGAAAATCTCAAA